>VYLD01000031.1_pt1 | contig 90248 bp, 91 predicted proteins | sample 5114401 | NCBI WGS metagenome assembly VYLD01 (sample SAMN12291783, study PRJNA351875) | freshwater metagenome | isolation source: freshwater lake | place: USA: Michigan, Gull Lake | collected 2013-08-08 | reverse complement strand
CGCTCATTTTTGTTTCTCATATCCAAAGATGAATCTTTTTATATTCTCTTCAAGCCCGATGCAGTTATATAATTTTTAACAACTTTGAGTTTTTAGAGGTAGCCTAAAGTTAAAAATTAGTTTAGAACCTTAATGCTAACTGAAGGTGCTTTTGAATACTTCTTTTTATCAAAAAATTTTAGGAGTATAGATTTTGTCCAAAACGGATTTATTAACACTTTTTCGCTCCGCATCAAAGAACCAACCCCATTTATTAAAATAACAAATTGTGCTTTCAATATGATAGTAAAGTAGTTTTATGTTTTTATGAGAACCTTTTTCATAATGGTGGAAAACTGATATTTTAGGGTAAAATATTGTTTTGTAATGTTCGTGTATCCTACGCGTAATGTCAACATCCTCGTTATACATGAATAGTCGTTCGTCAAATAGCCCTGCTTTTTTATAAGCATCGATCTTTGTTAACATAAAGCAACCAAGATGATTCGGAACATTTAAAATTTGATCATATCCAGAATCCCTCAATTCGAATATTCTGTTCTTTTTCTTCGCATATTCACTTTTAGTAAACAGCCTCCTAAGAATTAAATCCAATGGAGTTGGGAGCAACTTTCCAGAGTATTGTAACTCTCCATTAGGATAAAGAATTTTAGGCATCAATTGACCAACGTCCGGGTTTCTTTCCATATATTCAATCATTGACTCAACTTTTCCTTCATCAAAGTAAACGTCCGGATTTAGAACCAAATGAAACTTTGAGCAATCTATTGCCCTCCTCAGTGCGATGTTATGACCTCTGCCAAATCCTAAGTTCATACCAGTAAAAATGTACTCGCATCGATGATCGAAACAAAGATTAGACATTTCGTTTGTAGGAGAGTTATCGATTAGAAACAACCTAATATTAAAGCCTTTAATACCTAGGAAACTTTCTATGGCTCTTTTAAGCATCGCAGGTGCGTTTTTGTAAATAACTATTGACCCCGTAATTTCAAATTTCATCGGATGTTTTTTTGCAGGGCATGAGCCAAATAATGGAATAAAAGAAAGAGAACAACACAATCCCTTTTTGTCTTAGTAAAATCGACTCAACTGAGCAAAAAAGAATTATAATTAAACTAAAACAAAGACCACTGCTATGCTTTATTTTTGCGGCCATCTTCAAAGGAAAAAGCAAAACAAACAATAGAAGAAGTGTACCAAACATACCAAGATCTAATTGTGTGGATAAAAATTGACTATGAGCATTATAATGCTTCATTAAACCCCAACTAAACCTATTTCTTGTAAAAGCCTCTTCTAGGCCAGCTTGCCCACGGCCAGTACCATAACCAAATATAGGTTTTTCTTTTATTGCTTCCATTGCACTTGTCCAAATCGCTAGCCTTATAGTAGTGCTATTCCATTTATGCCCATATGGCTCCTCAAAATCAAATTTAGTTGAAGTAATGAACCTTTCGCTTAGGAATTCAAACCTCCATAAAGCAAATAAAGCAGCTGCAAAAACAAAAAATACAAAAAGAAGCCTAATGTAACTTCCTTTAAGCTCAAGCAACAATTTGATGACAGCAATCATTACTAAGCCGATGATACCAATCTTTGCAGAAATCAAAAAAATGAAGATAACTAGATAAACCAATACAAGCCCTTTGGTTAGTCTATTGCTTAAGAGGCGAACATGAAATGTAAGAATGACTGCAACGTTGCAATAAAGGCTGATATATATTGGGTCGAAATCAATTGGGCTAACTAATTGATAATAAGAAAAAAGGAACTCTCTCCTATCATCCGTAACCACTGAGTAAGCATTACTGGAAACTATATTTGCGATTGCGAAGTAGTAGCATATTAATGAGCAAAGAATACATCCGAAAATAAATGAGATGGAGATAAGCTCAATTGCTTTACTACTTATTTTTTTCTTTAGTACAAGGAATGAAAGTGGCAATAAAAAAATAAAGGACTTTCTTTCAATGATGGAGAGATAGTCGGTTAAATTATAGTTGGCAGGAATCCGTATCAAATAAAAGCAAGCCAACAGAATCGGGAGAAGGAGAATTACTTTTTCTTTGACTTGAGCAACCGAAAAATCCCCATTGATGAAACAAAACAAGCAAAAGAGTAGAACACTAGTGCTTATGAATCCAGCTGTGCCGAATAAACAAAGCACAACGGTGCCTAAAAGAAATATAAATAACCTTTCTGAGTAAATTAACTCTTTGAACAACATTTTTTCGCAAGTTGGGAATAAATCAATAGCTGAGTCATTATTTTAAGTGTTTAACTTCAAATGTGTAAAGGAAACCATATGCAAAGTTTAAGTTCTCAAAATTCTGTCGGGTTCTAATTTTCAAACCTGTTTTTAGCCAACGTTTTAATTTGTTTATGGCTTAAATAAAAAATAAGTATGAAAAGAATCCTACCATGAAAGGTGTAATCTCCACTTCTTAGTAGAAATAACAAAATCATAAAGAAAATACCTGAATTGATAACCCACAAACGCTGTTCATCCAAGGAAAATTTGTCAAACCATTTGATTCTATTCATTTTTAGAAAAAAAAGGAACAAACAGAAACCTATAATTCCAGTTTCGGACAATAATCTTAATGCCAGACTCGCAGCATCTTTGCTTTGTAAATCTGAATATTGAATTGCATCGCTGGGCAAATATTTATAGAAGCTAATCTCATGTGATCCTAAGCCGTTTCCAATCAATAAATGATTTTCAAGAGATTTTCTAGTTACATAAGCGTTTGCTAAAAGTGCATATGTGCTTAAGTTAACTTGTCGAAACTTACCATTATCAATAATCCCATTAACTATACCATCATAAGTGTCGTCAACTCGAATTTTAACATCTTCTAAGTAATTATATGCTGCGGATGCAATTGATATAATTGCAAGCACGATTAAGAAGGAGAATACAATTTTTAATTTAGTTAAATTCCTAAAATAGATAAAAACAATCATTACAATAAACCCTAAATAGGCAATTGAAGATATAGTCATTAGATACCCAGCTATAAATAAAAGCGACCACTTTTTCCCAAAGTACAAAGAACTATTGCTAAACAAATTATAAAGTGAAACAAAAGCTATAGGTGTAAACGTATAAGCATAAAATGACGGTTCTAATGTTATGGACTGGAGTCGGTATGAGATGTTTGTCTCCTTTAGAAATGGAAACAAGAATAAAAAGAGTTGCTCTTTATGAATCATGTAAAGTCCTACCTGAATGAAACCGAGAATTAGAATAAGCTTGCCTACTGCGATATATTTATAGAAAATCGCTTCCAGATTTGAATTTTCATAAATAATAAAACTAAAGAACACATAAGCTGAAAAGGAAATATTTACTATCTGCTTAAATAAGGGAAGAATGCTACTTTGATTGACTAGGGTTAAAATCAAGAAGCTACATGAAAGAACTATCAACAGGGTTTTATTTATCTTCCCTATAAGTAAAATGGAAATAAGCGCGAAAAAAAGATAAAGTATATGAGACCAATAAAGAACAAAACCCACTTCAGCTAACCCAACCCCAGACACAAATATTGAGATTATGATAAGGTATGAAACTAGCCCCTTAAGAACTTTGTTAGCCATGAGGTGGGTTTTTCGCCAATTAACTTCTTAATAGCAGAGGTCACTTTGAGTTTCACGATAAGCATTTTAAAGTAAATAAACCTATAAACTGAAAAATTTTTTTCTAAAACGGCCATTTCTCTTTCCTTGATTGAAAGAAAACCGTTTGATAAAGAGGCACCCATACGGTTATCATACAAACAAACGACTTTGTTTACGTATTTGAAAGATTTGTTGCTAAGAGCGGCGCGGTATAAAAAATCGAAATCACTACTCAATTTAAACCTGGCGTCAAATTTATAAGATTTCATTATTGATGTATTGACAAAAGAAGCTTGATGGCAAAAAGGCATCTCTTTCCAAGAATCCTTTAGATTTGATTTTTTCCATTTGGTCTGAAACGTGGGGTACTGCATAATCGCATCACCATAGATAATATCAGCATCTTGACCTTGGCTAAAGATATGACTAACAACGTCATTTGTGTAAAAGCTATCCCCCGAGTTCATAAAATTAATAAACTGTCCAGAAGCTAGAAATATACCCTTATTCATTGCATAGTATATTCCATCATCGCGTTCACTCACCCAATGATTAATCTTCGATTGGTACTTCTTGATTAAATCAATAGTACCGTCAGTTGAGCCGCCATCAATTAAAATGTACTCTATGTCTGGGTAATCTTGATTAATAACGCTTTCTATAGTAGACTCCAAACTTGAAGAACTATTGAACGTAACTGTTATTACAGTTATTTTAGGCTTGTTCTGCACCATTCCTTAATCTAATTCATAAGACTTTCATATACATTTTTATACCTTTTGCCAACATTTTGCTCCGTACATTTTTCTTTGACTTCATTTACAGTCTGGGTTTGAGCTGAAAGTAGCTTTATCAGAGCATCTCTAATTGACTCAATGTTGTTTGGATTGGCTCTCCCAACCTTCTCAAAGAACAATTGATAAGCGTAAGGTTTATCTGCCAATAGAACCTTGCAACCCAGTGAAAGCGCCTCTAGAACGCTTATGGGTTGGTTCTCATGATGAGAAATCAAAGCAAAGGCTTTACATGATTGAAATGCCGCTTTTATAACTAGAGTATTCTCTTTGACCCCACTCATCCATTTACTTAAAGGGTTTTTACGAAGTTCAAGATTTACTTGGTCAGCATACCCACTTTCTCCTTCAATTGCATTGCCCATCAGTAAAATAGGCATCCCAATTTCATTTGCTGCTCTGACTAAGTTCAACTGATTTTTCCGCTGACAGATATTGCCAACACATAATATAAAGTCAGAGATTCCAAGAAAATCGGAGTTCGTTTCGTTATCATTGAGGTAAGTTTCCCCGACTATATTTGGAATAACTTCAATTCTCTCTGCAGGAAAAGCAAAATATTTAATAAGATACTGTTTTTCCAAATGATTGACTGTGGTAAACTTGTCAACATAATTAATCAATTCCTTTAAAATTCGCGCCTTATAAATGTAACTGGAAAGGTAAAATCGAAGACGAGTTTCTAAAGAAGAGAAGTTTTGTAGCAATGCAGTAACCACCACCTTTTTCTTAGCTTTATGGGCATATAAAATATGATGTGCTTGGGTTGTTTCAAAACCCCAAACATGCGCAATATCAAAATCAGCATTCCTTTTCCACAAATCAAACAGCTCTGTGTCAACATCTAGCTTTTTGACTGCTTGGAAAGCAGCTAACATTTGGATTTCAAACCCTCCAAAGGCGTAACAATGGGGCTGATTGGGAATATAGCTTACTTTCATAAGTTAAGATATAGTCCTTGTCTTCCAGCTTTCGTAAATCTCCTCAAATGTAGTCTTGATATCCTTTGTTATTTCCCAATTGGGATAGTGAGATTTCATTTTTGACAAGTCAGATATATAGCAAATATGATCTCCTTTTCGGTTCTCATCTGAATATTCGTGAAAAGATTCTCTTCCCGAAATAGACTCTATTAATTTGAAGGCCTCTAAAATTGATATTGAATTACTTCTACCCCCACCAATATTGTAAACTTCTGCTATTCTTGGCTTTGAAATAAATTCCTTAATGAACAATGCGACATCAAGCGAATGAATGTTATCTCTTACTTGTTTACCCTTATAGCCAAAAATTTTATACTTCCTGCCTTCTAAATTACACTTGATTAAGTAGCTCAAGAAGCCGTGCAGTTCTACTCCGCTGTGATTTGGGCCGGTAAGGCACCCTCCCCTCAAACAACATGTTGGCATTTGAAAATATCTTCCATATTCCTGGACAATCACATCAGCAGCAACTTTGGATGCCCCAAAGATAGAATGCATTGATTGATCAATTGTAAAGCTTTCTGGTATGCCATTTTGATATATTGGATCAGAATAATCCCACCTTGTATCGAGTTCTTTCATCGCAATTCTATTTGGGGCATCGCCATAAACTTTATTGGTAGAAAGATGAATGAATGGCACATTTGTTGAAACTTGCCTTAGAGCTTCGATTATGTTTAAAGTTCCAACAGCATTTACATCAAAATCATCAAAAGGACGTGAGGCTGCTAAATCATGACTTGGTTGGGCAGCCGTATGAATGATAGCGTCTGGATTAATGTTTCTAACGGCCTCTTGAATCTTGAGCCTATCTCGAAGGTCTATGTTAAGGTGATTGTAATTTTTAAAGTTTCTAACCAACCGGTCCCGATTCCAAATCGTGTCACCATTTTGACCGAAAAAGTCAGCTCTCATGTTATTATCAATACCTGTCACCTCCCATCCATTTGAGGCAAAATAAGTAGTGACTTCGCTACCAATTAATCCTGCAGATCCTGTTACAATTAACCTATTCATGATTTATTTATTTATTTAATTCTCTATCGATAAAGCTAAACATATTATGCCTTGTTAGAATCAACTCCCGTGCTTTCAAAAGATTTGGCCAGTTCCTTTCAAAAAAATCACTTTTTAAAATATCTCTCAAGTCATCAATTGCAGAATTCTTTGTTATATCCAAAGCTATGTACGAGCCTTCAGGAAAGTAATTGCCAATCTTTGGACTTCCATAATAAATGGGCATACTGAAGCATAAAATCGCATCGGTAAATTTCTCTGTCCAATAGTAATCAGAAATCTCGTTCTCAATGGCTAGAACATATTTAGACTTAGAATATATTGGCCATTTTCCATTTGTTGTAGCCCCTTTGTACTGTTTGCATACTGCCCAGTTTGATGTACCATAAAGCTCAAAGTCCAAAAAACTTTCACTAATCTTAGAAATAAATTCAGACCTTAACTTGTGCCCAGGTAAATCATTTATCCTTGAATTGATGGTAACAAGATCAACGGTCTTTTCAGGAATCTCGCTTTGGCTTCTTAAAAAATCGTAATCAAAATCAAAGTTATTTTTATTGTTAGTATAAGAACTAAATGCTAGATGCCAATGAACGTAGGGTGGTGATGCAATAAATTTACCACCCTTTTCATATAGGTGCGGTGCTGGAGTATAAACTCGCCCAAATTTTTCAACAGCTTTTTCTGTTGCCAGTCCAAGTTTCTTTATATAGCCTGGCGGTTCAATGTGTAGAAGCCAATTTTTGTCATGACTGCTACTTAATGGAAGATAAGGATTAGCTCTGTTAATCACTACGTCAACATCAGGTCTAATGGTTGATACGAATGCGGATTTACCCCAAACTCCTAACTGTTTTGGGGTTTGAGTTCTTATGAAATTTGAAAACAGATTATCTCTAACAGACATTCTTACTTTTTTAAGAGAAGGATAATCAAAATGTTGCCTAATTTGATTAATCCTTTTACGGGACTCTTCGAATTCAAATAACAAATTCTTTACATTATTTAAACCTAATATCGCCATTCAAGAATTCGATTAAAATCTTAACTCGTCTTTTCAGCAAATAGCGGCCTATACATACCGAAGGATGAATCCACTAATGCCGAGGGCAACCTTTTCTTAAGAACTCTTGCTGGAATACCCCCAGCAATAGTGTAAGATGGTATATCACTCGTTACAACAGCGCCCGCTGCAATAATTGCTCCTCTTCCAATTCGGACGCCTCCAATAATAGTTACATTTGCTCCAATCCAATTCTCACCTTCTAAAATTATTTCTTGATTTTCCGTCTGTGGAGTAAAACTATCAGTCGCATGCCCCCCAGATATAAGGGTGAGCCCAATTGCAGTTTGAACATAAGAACCTATGTAAATCTTGTTGAAAGCCCATATTTTATTGTTATGACCAAAAGAGCAATTTTTGCTGATGGTTATATTGCTAGGGAACATGCAGTCAAATCCTTCATCAATAAAGCAGGGATATGAAACGTTCATACCAATCGATCTCAGGAAAAAAATCTTCGCACATGAAAAAGGTAAATGATAACTAATTGTAACAAAGTTAGCAACCCTAATAACGAATTTATCAACTATCCTTACCTTCAACTCTCGAGCCATTGATTTAAATAAACTCATTAGCAGCAACGTATTATAAGTGTGGTGTGATTTTAAACTATTGATTAAATATACCCTTAGCGTTTTTTTCAACTATTAGCCTAAATTGTATCGGAATAACAATTGCTGCCGGGGTAAGACAAACTATCATTGCTATAATATTTCCCTCTATTCCAAAATGCAAAACTTTAATCAAAAAATAAGAAATTGGTATCACAAACATACTCATAAGCGAATAAATATATAGCTGCAGTCTTATTTTCCCTATACCATTTATCAAGTAGATAAAGCTATTGACCCAACTCAAAACTATCACATAGATACCCATGCAAACTGAAGACACGGTGCTTATTTGAATCTTATCTCCAACCCAAACCTCATAAACTATTTTAGCTGAAAAAGTCATTACTATTGATAGAAATGCAAGCATCATCCATATTCTTAGCAGTTGTTTTGAGGACTTTTTGAGCCAACTATAATCTTCTTTTGCAAATGCTTCCGTTGCAGCTGACCAGTATGGATTTAGAATTAATATTGAGATAGTAGTAATAATGCTAAAGTATTTATGCACAACGTTGAATTCTGTAACCTTTTCAGGATTAAGTAATTGAGCAATGATAATATTACTGCTGAAAAAAATTAGCAACACGACAAACTGTAAAATAAAAAATTGAAGGCTTAGATTTACTAGGCTCTTAACTAACGAAAAATTAACATAAGAGAAAGACGGACGGATATCTCTATACCTAGTTTTAAAAAGCCATATTCCACCAAGCATCATTACTATTGCTGGCGCAATGCTCAAAGTTATGCCAAGGTATAATAAGGAGTCAGACCCAGACTCGCCAACTATATAAACCCCGACTATCGAGAGTAAACTAGAAAACAAATCCAAAAGGCTAGCCGCTCCTAATTTCTGGTCCGCGCTCAGAATTGTAACGATTAATCCAAAAACAAAGCGGAAGCAGAAAAAGAAAAACACAATTACTGCAAGAAGTTCCACCTCTTTAGCCATAACGGTTGGTGCATTCAAAAGAGAAATCCAATTAAGAAATGGATTGACAAAAATGAATAGGATAAACACAATTGAGACAATGATGATTAATAATGCGTAAGTGGTACTTACGTACCCCTTTGCAGCCTCCAAATCATTCTTTGCAAGAGCCTCCGCAAGTTTTATTCTTAAACCGTTTCCTAAGCCAATATCAAAAAAATTAAACCAAGTAATAAATGATGACAAGGTGAGCCAAATACCATACTTACTCGAGTCAATGTATTCTAATGTTAACGGAACCATCAAGAGCCCCAAGACCATTCCAATACCTCTAAAAGAAGCAGAATATAAGATGTTCTTCCAAGTGGTTATACTCCTGTTATCAAGAGATTGAAGAACCCGTCTTCGCAGAAAACCAGTCACTAATTGGGCTTGAAATTTTTCATAACTATACAACTGAAGCTAAAAGTTTCTTAATAAAGGATAACGATTACTCCTTTCGAAAATGAATGATTGGGTCTCTATGATTAGTGCTAGTATCTTTCTCAATTATTTTATAACCTACGCTTTTAAGCATTTCACAACATCTTTCAATTCCTGCATGGTAAAATCTTCCGGGCCGAGGGTCATTAGCTTCGTTTTTATCAAGAGACACTCTCTTACTCTTAAAAAAAAGAAATAATTTATAAGCCATTAGTATTGGGAACAGAATCTTTTTCTTCTTTAGTGACTTCAACACCAAATCAAGTTCATTTTCTCTTTCGATTAATTTGTTGTAATTGTCATAATCCGCAATCATCCAAAAACAATTGCTTCCAGATTTCAATTTTGGATACAAGTTTTTTGCATATTCTGAAATACCATCGAAAGACACATGACATAGACAACCGAAAGAAAACATATAAGTAAAGTAATTGTCTTGCAACTCATTGCAAGAAAAATCAGAGACCTGTATATACTTAACGTTCGACTGATTCCCAATGTGTTCCCAAAACAAATTATGCTCTGCGGATAAGGCATCCATAACAACCACATCTTTAGCGTGAAGCATTGTTTTCGTCCAAGCACCCCTGCCTGGTCCGATTTCAAGAGCAACGGTATCTTCATTGATATAGGGCTTAATACATTTTATATAAGTTGCATATAAAATGCTCATAAAGCCTGATCTGCCATAAGACGAAAATGCGATTTCATCCTGAACATCCCCTTCAAAATATCCGTCTTTCCAAATGGTTTGAAAAGATTGAAGCTCGTTCTTTAGTTTGTTACTTTCTTTCATATCTTATTTTACACTAATAAATATAAATACATTATCCAAATAATCGACCTGAAAACCTTTTATAAAGAAAATCTTTCAAAGGCTTCAGATTCGATGTTATAGATTATCAAATTTTCAAATCCCAACTTCTTAACCCGATTAAACATTACCGCGTAATCGACAGAAAAGATTTGCTGCTTCGTCTTCCACTTCTGGTAATAGCTATAGCCCAATCCAATCTTTTCACAGCATCCTCCTCCAACGCAGTCAAAATAGGTAATATCAACGCCATCTATCATTGCCAACCCGCTAATACTTGGTACAATAAATGGAATATTGTGGCAACCAAGATTCCAGTTATAAGATTTATCTTTCAAAAGGGTGCGCAAATCTACATAAATTAACGTCCTCTTTTTTTCTTGGTTAGGCAAACCATCTAGTTCTTTTAACTTCTGAAAAAAGGAAAGAATTTTGTTGTTATTGTAATTGTTCTCTATTTCCAAGATATCTCTTCCGAATAAAGACGGGAGTTCTTTAATAATGGAAACAAAATGCCCATCTACGGTTTGATCATTCCCTTTCACAAATCTGCTAACGTTTACACAGTCTCCCAAAAACAACTGAAGGTAAACTTTTGTGTTATATGTAAAGACAAAAAGACTAATCGCAAATGCTAATGGAAGTACAACTTTTTTGAGGATTCGATGCTCAAAAAAGTCTAGATTTCTTACAAATGCTAGGAAAAGGGAAGCAGAAATCCACATTTGAATCTCCAAAAAATACAGTGAATCATAGTTATCTATTTTTAGAAATAAAACTGGCAAAAGGCCAAACAAAGCCGTCCACAAGGCAAATTCCATTGGCATAGAATTCTTATCGCGTATGAGTTCAAAAAAAGTAGTTTTATAGAGCCTCTTTTCAAAAAAATAATAGAACACAAAAACATGCGTCCAGATAAAAAATAGGAATAGAAAAAAGGGAATAGAAACACTGAAACGATTAAAAAAATACAAAGGTGCCCAGTTTCCTGTATTATCATTAGTATCGAAACCTATCCATAATACAAAAAAAGCAGACATTGCACTGAGCAAAAGGCTGAAAAAAAATACTGGATTAAAAAGCTTTAATCGCACAAAGAAGTAAAACAGCATGCCGCAGACTACGAAGCAAGTAGAAACTTTGCAGAAACCTAAAATTCCAATTGAGACTGGAAGGAAGACAAGTAAGAAAAATAATCGAATGTACTTTGGCATATTGTCAATGTTCTTCCAAAAATGAAGGCAACTAGATAAAATGCTAAACATTAAAATAATGGACACCGCATACGATTCGCTTAATAGCATGAATAATGCATATCCAGTGCCTCCTGTCGAAAATCTAGCCCACTCGTTTCCAGACATCCAGTTCGTAAAGAATCCTATAAAAATACCAAGAAATAAAAACCAAAATAGTAGATTAGGTTGGTTTGCTTTAACAGGGTTGAAGTAAAATTTTACTTGTGATATAAATGACAAGAAAGATCGGAAAAGAAGTGGTGCAATAAGTGAAGGAAAAACTATTTCATAAACTTTTATAACAGATATATCTAAAAATTTAGATAGCTGTGCGAACAACCAATGACTAGCCCAATGATACTTCATGAAAGGCACTCCGTCTAACCCCGTAGTGGGAATTCCATAAGTCTTAATCATTTGAGCCAGTGAAATATGATAAAGAGTATCAATTTTATCAGTACCGTAAGCCCAACCCTCTACAATGAATGGTTTTAAGACCATAAACCAACAAACAGAACCAACCCAAATGGAAAAGAATCCACCAATTAATAGAACAATGACTTTAATTTTTAAGGAAATCTCATTCAAAAAAAGCAGACACGTTCTAAAAACAAACAAATAACCAATGAGGCAAATAAGGATGGATATATTAAAATTAAATACTTGAGATAAGTAGCCTATTGTTGAAATCACTATTAACCCGTAAATGGGTACGATTGTATCGTTAAACAAAGCGTTTCTACTTTCAGTTGAAAAACGATTGGAGAGAAATGACAAATTCAAAGGAATAAGTAAAACAAATGCATTTACTCCAAAGATTTTGAGAGGCTCGAGGATAGAATTATCGGAAAAATTCTGTCTAACAAGCCAATAAATGACAGTAATGATAAACGAAATAATTAAGCTAAAGATGGAGTTAATAATAGATTGACGCATGCAATCATCTTTTGAACTGTCCTCTACATTCTTCTCCTAAACCGTCTTCCAAAGCTATCTTTGAATACCAGCCCATTTCTTTTAGATTCCCTGAGTCCATCAGTTTTCTAGGCGTGCCATCCGGTTTTGAAGAGTCAAAAATGATTTCTCCTTTAAAATCAACAATATTTTTAATTAACTGAGCTAGGTCTTTGATGGAAATCTCTTCGTTAGACCCTATATTCACAAAGTCCTCATCAGAATAATTTTCCATCAAAAACAAACACGCATCTGCCAAATCATCCACATGCATAAACTCTCTCAATGGCTTCCCTGATCCCCATACCTCAACTTTCGATGAGTTATTAATCTTAGCCTCATGAAACTTCCTTATCAAAGCAGGAATGACATGTGAGTTGTTTAAATCATAGTTGTCATTTGGGCCATATAAATTGGTGGGCATTGCACTAATGAAATCGCAACCATATTGTCTTCTGTAACTTTCGCAAAGTTTAATCCCCGCAATCTTGGCAATGGCATAGGGTTCGTTCGTTTCCTCTAAGTAGCCAGACAATAGATATTCTTCTTTCAATGGCTGCGGGGCTAATTTGGGGTAAATGCAAGATGAACCAAGAAACAAAAGCTTCTTAACTTTGTGTACATAGCTTTGATGAATGACATTGCTTTCAATCATCAGGTTCTCATACAAAAAATCGGCACGGTATGTATTATTGGCAAGAATACCACCCACTCTAGCGGCTGCCAAAAAAACGTATTCAGGTTTTTCGCTGGCGAAGAAGTATTCAACAGCTGCTTGGTTTCGCAAATCTAGCTCTGAAGATGTGCGAAGGATTAAATTGTTGACTCCCTCCGCCTGTAATTTTCTAACAATGGCTGAGCCTACCATGCCTCTATGGCCAGCAACAAATATTTTAGCCGACTTCTCCATTATTCGTGGTATTGAAAAATTTTGTGACCACCTTCTTTCAAATAATCATCGCGCTTAAATAACTGATAGTCACTTCTTACCATGTCCTCGATGAGCCCATCCAAATCATACTGCAATTCCCACTCCAATTCTTTCTTTGCTTTATTTGGGTCACCAATCAAAAGCTCCACTTCGGTTGGCCTAAAATATTTTGGGTCAATTTTTACTACCACATCACCCGTCTTTAATTTGACTTCTGGGTTAGTAATTTTAGAAACAATTCCCGCTTCATCCAAACCCATACCTTTAAATTCAATCACTACCCCCAATTTATGAAATACCTTGAAAATAAACTCTCTTACAGTAGTGGTTACGCCCGTTGCAATTACAAAATCATCTGCTTTGTGGTGTTGCATCATCAACCACATGGCACGAACATAGTCTTTGGCGTGACCCCAATCGCGTTTGGCGTCAATGTTGCCCATGAAAACTGTCTTTTGAAGACCCAACACAATGCGGCAAGCAGCCCTCGTAATTTTTCGGGTTACGAATGTTTCACCACGTAAAGGTGACTCATGGTTGAACAAAATGCCATTGCTGGCGAAAATGCTATAAGCCTCGCGGTAATTAACGGTAATCCAATAGCTATACAATTTTGCCACTGCATAGGGCGAGCGCGGATAGAATGGCGTAGTCTCACTTTGTGGCACAGCTTGCACCAATCCATAAAGTTCCGATGTAGAGGCTTGGTAAAAGCGTGTCTTGTTTTGAAGGCCAAGTATCCGGATCGCTTCCAAAATGCGGAGGGCGCCAATGCCATCGGCATTCGCAGTATATTCAGGCAAATCAAAGCTAACCTTCACGTGTGACATCGCTCCCAAGTTGTAGATCTCATCAGGCTGCACTTCTTGTATGATTCGTAAAATGTTAACGGAGTCAGTCAAATCACCATAGTGCAATTTTAGGTGAATGTTTTCATCGTGCGGGTCTTGGTAGAGGTGATCGATGCGATCGGTGTTGAACAACGAACTCCGTCTTTTGATACCATGAACTTCATATCCCTTTGATAATAAAAGTTCCGCTAAATAGGCACCATCCTGCCCCGTAATACCTGAAATTAGTGCTTTTTTCATTGATTAGCCTCTTTTCAAGCTGCAAATCTAATGAATTCTAAGACCCGATTAAAACCGGTTTTTAAGATACCAATCAATTGTCTTCTCAATTCCTGTATCAAAAACCTCCTCTGCCTTCCACCCCAATTCTTTTTCAATTTTCGAGGCGTCAATGGCATAACGTTTATCGTGACCAGCCCGATCTTTTACGAAGGTGATTAACTCCTTGTAGGAACTGCCATTTTTACGTGGCCTGGTTTTGTCTAATAACGAACAAATCCGATCGACAATTTGGTTGTTGTTACGCTCATTTCTTCCTCCTATGTTATATGTCTCTCCTGCTCTTCCTTTTTCAAATGCCAAAGCAATGCCCTTGCAATGATCAAGCACATACAACCAGTCGCGCACATTTTTCCCATCGCCATAAATCGGAATAGGCTGCTCGGCCAGGGCCTTCCGAATGATGGTGGGAATCAATTTCTCTTTGTGTTGCTTGAGGCCATAATTATTAGAGCAATTAGTAGTGACTACATTCATACCATACGTGTGAAAATAGCTACGTACCATAAAATCGCTGCTGGCTTTTGATGCGGAGTAAGGGCTATTCGGGGCATAAGCCGTAGTCTCGGAGAACAAGCCTTCTGATCCTAATGATCCATATACTTCATCCGTTGACACATGTAAAAATCGGTTCTTCTCAAGACCTGCCTTGAATTGAAAAGGAGCATCCATCCAGGCTTTTCGGGCAACATCCAGTAAAGCAAAGGTGCCAAAGACGTTGGTACGTATAAAGGCCTCTGGTCCTTCAATTGAATTATCTACATGTGACTCGGCTGCAAAGTGGACGACTCCACTGAATTGATACTTGCTGAAGAGGTTTTCTACAAATGGACGATCACAGATATCGCCCTTTTCAAAAATGTAACGCGAGTGCCCTTCCACTTCTTTTAAATTGCTCAAATCGCCTGCATAGGTTAGGGCATCCAAATTGACAATTCGGTAGCTTGTGTACTTTTCCAAAAAATGAAGGATGAAATTGGAGCCGATAAAACCTGCTCCGCCCGTTACTAATAAAGTTTTCATTACTAAAAATTAAAAATTGCTTTCTCTAAAGTTGGATGATTTTTATCACGTTGCGAAAGAATGAGGTTTTCCTCTTTCATACCCCAATCAATTTTCAATGCAGGATCATTGTACATAATGCCACCCTCCGCTTCGGGGTGATAAAATTCATCACACTTATACAAAATCTCAGCACTATCACTCAAAACCAAAAAACCGTGAGCAAAGCCGCGAGGCACGAGTAGCTGCTTTTTATTTTCGGCCGAGAGTGCAATCGTGAACGACTTACCAAACGTTGCTTTGGATTTGCGTAGGTCTACGACTACATCCAAAATCTCTCCCGAGAGCACACGAATCAATTTAGATTGCTGGTGAGGAGCATTTTGATAGTGAAGCCCCCGAAGCACCCCTCTTCTGGACTTCGATTGGTTATCCTGAACAAAATGGATGTTGATACCCTTGGATTTCAGGACATCGTACCGATACGATTCCATAAAATAGCCGCGGGGGTCTTCAATCACCTTCGGCTCCAATATCACTAATCCTTCAAATCCGGTTTCAACAATATTCATCAGGCAGATTTGATTACTTTTTCGTTGGCCACTTTTACCAGGTATTGTCCGTATTGGTTTTTCAATAACGGTTTGGCCAACTCCAAAAGTTTCTCTTTGGAGATATATCCTTTGCGGAACGAGATTTCTTCCAAGCATGCAATTTTTAAACCTTGTCTTTCTTCGATGGATTCTACAAACGTAGAAGCACGGATGAGCGACTCATGTGTTCCAGTATCTAACCAGGCCATTCCTCGCCCCAATAATTTAACTTGAAGAGTGCCTTCCGCTAAATAAAGCTTATTCAAATCGGTAATCTCCAGTTCGCCCCGTGGCGAAGGTTTAATTGTCTTTGCTTTTTGAACAACCGTGTTATCGTAAAAGTAGAGCCCGGTCACTGCGTAGTTCGATTTGGGGTCTTTTGGCTTTTCTTCAATGGACAACACCCTACCATGATCGTCAAAATCAACCACACCATAGCGATGAGGGTCATTTACGTAATAGCCAAAAACAACGGAGCCTTTGTTGAGTTGACTTGCTTGCTCTAGCTGTAAAGAGAAATTATATCCGTAAAAGATATTGTCGCCTAAGACCAGACAAGCCGAATCATTTCCGAGAAAGGATTCACCGATCAAGAATGCTTGTGCCAAGCCATCGGGTGAGGGTTGCTCCCGGTATTCAAGAGTAATACCCAAGTCAGACCCATCACCTAACAAGTTTTTGAACAGCGGTAGGTCCTGTGGAGTGGAGATAATTAAGATTTCGCGAATGTTGGCCAACATCAACACCGACAAGGGGTAGTAAATCATCGGCTTATCATAAATGGGCAGCATCTGCTTCGATACCGACTTGGTCAATGGATAAAGCCTTGTGCCTGAGCCGCCAGCCAATATAATTCCCTTCATCTGTTGAAATTTAAACCGCGAATTTACGAAAAGTTATTCGCCCTTTGACTGTCTTAATTGATAGGCTAGCTCGATAGATGGCCTTGCTTCTGTTAGTCCAAAACCCCTTCCTGCCAATATCTCGCGATAGCTGTTGGTATGCAGTTCCGTAAAACCATCACTGAACTCAATCTCCATTCCATCCATTTTTAACGATCGGAAGGTGCGTTTTCCTTTCGCCTTCACTTCATCAGGCAAATGGTCTTCATTTATGCTCAAAGACCAATTAATGCGGGCCTTTTCTAGTTCCAGGTAACCGGCCGCATGATCAGCTTCATACGCAGAAACCGAGCTGTTTCTTACTTTCCCAAAAACCCACAGCAGCATATCAAAAAAATGGATGCCAATGTTGGTGGCTATGCCGCCAGATTTAATTTCTTCTCCTTTCCAACTGTGGAAATACCATTTTCCGCGTGACGTAATATAGGTCAAATCAACATCAAAAACCTGACCGCCTTTTGCTTCGTCCACTTTCTTTTTCAATGCCTGAATATTGGGATGTAAACGCAATTGAAGGATCGTGTACACTTTCTTGCCCGTTTCTCTTTCAATTTCTGCCAATGCATCCACGTTCCACGGATTCAATACTAAAGGTTTCTCACAAATGGCATCTGCCTGATTACGTAAAGCAAATCGGATATGAGAATCGTGCAAATAATTAGGCGAGCAGATACTGACGAAGTCGATTTTCTGTCCTTGTCTTTTTAGCTTATCGATGTGACGATCAAACCGCTCGAACTCAGTAAAAAAATCCGCTTTCGGAAAATACGAATCCATAATGCCAACACTATCAAAACGATCCAAGGCTGCCAACAGATTATTGCCCGTGTCTTTGATGGCCTGCAAATGTCGCGGTGCGATGTAGCCGGCTGCACCTATTAATGCAAAATTGACCATGATTCTTATGATTTAATGATTGGCATGATTCACCGAATATTTATTACTGATTACCGACCACCTTTGACTGCTTACCACTGACTTGCTTTTACAACTTTGAAACCCTTCCATCTTTCAACAAATACTTTTCCCCACTTTCGGCACAAGTCGCTTCACCGTTTTTATCAAACGAAAGTTTGTGCCCATACTCGCTCATCCAACCGGTTTGCTTTGCAGGATTGCCCATCACCAATGCGTAATCAGGCACATTTTTGGTAACGACTGCGCCCGCTCCAATAAAAGCAAATTGACCGATGTCGTGGCCACAAACAATCGTTGCATTGGCGCCAATAGAAGCTCCTTTTTTCACCACCGTCCGGGCGTACTCATTCTTTCGATTGATGGCACTACGTGGATTAATTACATTGGTAAATACCATCGATGGCCCCAAAAAAACATCGTCTTCACAAATAACCCCAGTGTAGATCGATACATTATTCTGAACCTTCACATTCTTACCCAAAACCACTTTGGGAGAGATCACCACATTTTGTCCAATATTGCAGTTCTCGCCAATGATGCAGCGCGGCATGATGTGTGAGAAATGCCAAATTTTTGTTCCTGCGCCTATTTCGCAGCCTTCATCAATCACGGCCGTTTCATGTGAGAAATAATTCTTGTCAGGCATGGCGAGGATAATCTTTGACAGTCTGACAAATGTACACCAATTCTTCCGAGGTCATTTCCGTATGGATGGGTAGAGAGATGACTGTTTTAGAAAGTTGCTCCGTAACCGGAAAGGATCCTACTCCAAACCCTGGCCTCTGATACGCCTTTTGTAAGTGCAAAGGCACTGGATAATAAATCATCGATGGAATGCCTTTGCCTTCCAGATATTTTTTGAAATCATCTCGATCGATGCCTTTTGCTTTTAGGGTGTATTGATGGAATACATGGGTGGAATAATTTGCTCTTGTCGGTATTTCTAAAAAGGTGCAAGATGTTAGTTCATTATCGTAGAAATTGGCTGCTTCATTTCTTTTGTGCGTGTATTCATCCAAGTACTTCAACTTCACGTTCAGAATGGCTGCCTGAAGTGTATCCAATCGACTGTTGATGCCTATGACGTCATGGTGATATTTCACTTTTTGTCCATGACTGGCTATCATCGTCATTTTTTCTGCCAGCACAGAATCGTGCGTAAAAATTGCGCCACCGTCTCCATAAGCACCTAAATTCTTAGACGGAAAAAAAGAAGTCGTGCCGATGATTCCCATCGTTCCCGCGTTCTTCACGGTGCCATTCGCAAACGTATATTCCGCGCCAAGCGCTTGTGCTACATCTTCAATCACAAAAAGATTGTGGTCTTTCGCGATTCTCAGAATGAGTTCCATGTCAGCGCATTGTCCATACAAATGCACCGGCACAATCGCTTTTGTTCGAGGGGTTATTTTACTCTCAATTTGATCGACATCAATGTTGAAAGTATTCGCATCGACATCAATAAAAATCGGGATCAAGCCAAGTAAAGCAATCACTTCGGCTGTTGCCACGTACGTGTGCACGGGCAAAATCACTTCATCACCATGCTTAAGATCTAATGCCATCATGGCAATCTGCAAAGCGTCTGTGCCATTGGCACAAGGAATTACGTGGGTATTTTGATTTTTAATGGAGAGCGCTTGCGCAAACTCTTTTACTTCTGGTCCTTGAATAAACGCAGATGCTTGTAATACACTTTCGATAGCTGAATCAATTTCAGTTTTAATGCGGAGGTATTGGCTTCGCAAATCAACCATTTGTATTTTTTGCATCATTTGATTCCCCTGATTTGTTTTTCCCATTGCCAGGCGTGCAACAGTGAATCTTCCAGGCTCAGTTGAGTTCGCCACCCGAGTATGTTGGCAGCTTTTGCCGGATCGGCATATATCTTTTCTACATCGCCCGCCCTGCGAGGGCCCACTTCATAGTTTAATGGTATGCCTGTCGTTTTGATAAATCGTTTCACCAAGTCGAGTACCGTTACACCGATGCCAGTGCCCAAATTGAACATTTCATTTCGATTTTCAAGCTCCTTTACTTTTTGCAACGCCATCACATGCGCTTTTGCCAAGTCCACCACGTGAATGAAATCTCGCACGCAACTACCATCCGCTGTATTGTAATCATTCCCAAAAACGGTGAGCTTTTGGCGAATGCCCGCTGCCGTTTGTGTTACATAGGGAACCAAATTAGATGGTGTGCCAATCGGCAATTCTCCGATCAAAGCAGATGGGTGTGCCCCGACTGGATTGAAATAACGCAACGATACAGATCGCAATGGTTGACTGGCTTGAATGCAGTCTTCCAAAATTCGCTCACACATCTGCTTCGTGGCACCATACGGTGATTCTGCTTTTTTAAATGGAGCCGATTCGTCTACGGGAATGCGATCAGGCTCTCCATAAACAGTGCAGGAAGAAGAGAAAATGATTTCGTTGACGTGAAATTTATCCATCGCCTGTAATAAAGCCGTCATGGACCCTACATTATTTTGATAATAGAGTAAGGGCTGTTGAACGGATTCATTTACCGATTTGAAGGCAGCGAAATGAATGACTGAATCAATTTGGTTGGTTTGAAATACTGAATCCAAAAACGCTGAATTATTACAATCTCCTTGATGAAACGAAACTCTTTGTCCAGTAATTTTTTCAATCCCGTCAACAATTCTTTTCTCACTTCGCGACAAATTGTCTAGCAAAGTTACTTCAAAGCCTTGCTGAATCAGCTCAACGGCTGTATGAGAGCCGATGTAGCCGGCTCCGCCTGTTAACAAAACTTTTTTTGAATGCGCCATTTGCTATAACCTTGACGAAATCTGAGACCTGTCTAAAAAACCTTTTACATCATATACGATCGTCTGGTCATTTCTAATGATCGTCCAATCCAACTTTTTGAACTCTTGATGGCTAACGGCTAACACAATAGCAGAATACTTCTTATCCAGTCTATCAATCAACCGGATGCCATATTCATGCTCAACTTCATCACTACTCGCATGTGGATCATAAACATCAACGTCCGCCCCAAAGCTTTGCAACTCTCGAATCACATCAATTGCACGACTGTTTCTAATGTCGGGGCAATTCTCTTTAAACGTAATACCTAGAACCAGAATCTTAGAATTTTTGATGGGCAAATCGTGTTGAGTCATCAATTTGATAACGCGACTGGCAATATGGGTTCCCATGTTATCGTTGATCCGCCTTCCTGCTAGAATCACCTGCGGGTAGTATCCCAGGCTATCCGCTTTGTATGTAAGATAATAAGGGTCTACGCCAATGCAGTGTCCTCCTACCAGGCCGGGCTTGTAGGGAAGAAAGTTCCACTTGGTACCAGCAGCCTCTAAGACTTCGTGCGTATCGATGTTCATCCTTTCAAAAATCAGCGAAAGCTCGTTGACAAAAGCGATGTTTATATCCCGTTGAGCATTCTCAATGACTTTGGCTGCTTCAGCAACTTTGATACTCGATGTTTTGTGGGTGCCGGCAACAATAATTTTCTTATAGAGTTGGTCCACACGCTCCGCGATTTCAGGCGTGCTCCCACTTGTTACTTTCTTGATGTTTGGCAGACGATGTTGCTTGTCTCCAGGGTTAATCCGCTCCGGAGAATAGCCACAGAAGAAATCAATATTAAATTTTAGTCCACTAAATTTTTCTAAAACAGGAACACAATCCTCCTCCGTGCAGCCGGGATACACGGTAGATTCGTATATCACGATATCTCCTTTTTTTAAAACTTTTCCTACCGTTTCGCTAGCTTTTATAAGCGGAGTCAAATCCGGGTTTTTATAAATATCAACCGGGGTGGGCACTGTCACAATGAAGTAATTTACGGATTGAAGTTGTTGGGCGTTTGATGTGAAGGTCAACATTTTTGCAGTCTTCAATCCCTCCACATCCACCTCTAGCGTTCTATCAATGCCATTGGTAAGCTCAGCAATCCTCTGTTCGTTAATATCAAAGCCAATTACTTCTGCAATTTTACCGAATTCAACGGCCAGTGGCAGCCCAACGTAACCGAGTCCTATAATTCCAATTTTTTCCATTCTACAACTTTACTTTATAGTAATCCAAGTACCAATCAATAAACTTACCAACACCTGCCTCAATGGGAGTAGAGGGTTTAAAGTCGATTTCATTTAGTAAATCCTGAACGTCAGCAAGGGCATCGGGCACATCACCATCTTGCATAGGCATAAGGTTCTTTATTGCTTTTTTACCCAATTTTTTTTCAATAATTTCAATATACCTAACGAGCTCAACGGTAGCGCTGTTGCCAACGTTAAGTATTCTATAGGGGGCAAAACTTGTTGCCGGATCCAATTGTATCCGATCCCAATCTTTATTCGATTGCGGTATTTTGGGAATAAGACGAACAATGCATTCTACCAGATCATCAACAAAGGTAAAATCCCTTTTCATTTTACCGTAGTTAAAAACATTGATTGGCGTTCCTTCCAAAATCGACTTAGTGAAAATGAAAAGCGCCATATCTGGCCTTCCATAAGGTCCGTAGGCGGAGAAAAAACGTAAGCCTGTCGTAGGTATGTTATACAAATTTGAATATGCATGAGCCATCAACTCATTCGACCTTTTACTCGCTGCATACAATGCAAGTGGATGGTCTACATTGTCACTTGTAGAGAAGGGCATTTTCTGGTTACCTCCATATACTGAGCTCGAAGAAGCATAAATCAAGTGCTTAACTGGGTTATTTCGACAACACTCCAAAATGTTCAAAAACCCTTGAATGTTGCTGTGCAAATAGGTGTAAGGATGTTCGATAGAATGACGCACACCGGCTTGAGCAGCGAGATTAACAACATAATCTATGCCCGCTGAGTAGAATAAATCGTCTACAAGCGATTTGTCACTAATATCCAGTCGTTGAAAAGTAAAGTTTGGATAAACCTTGAGGATTTTTAGGCGAGCATTCTTTAACTGTACATCATAATAATCGTTAATGTTATCTGCTCCAATTACTTGATTGCCTTCTTTCAAAAGACGTTCTGATAAGTGGAACCCAATAAACCCAGCGGCTCCAGTTACTAAAATACGATTATTCACTAAAACAAATTTGACTCAAAAGTACATCAATTCTTATTAGATTTGCAGAAATAATAACAGCCTATACCCATGATTGAAAATCATAAGCAAGCCAATGCCAGTTCCTCCGATGAGATCGACTTAATTGAACTTTTGGCGAAGGTTACGCTTGGTATCAAAAATAATTTTAGGTCACTTGTTCTTGCTTTTGTAATTGGCTCACTATTAGGACTTGCTTTCTATCAGTTTGTACCCAAAGTATATGAAAGTAATATGATCATCCAATCTGACATTCTTACCGAATCGTATGGGGAAAGAATCGCGGAAAGCATGGATTTGTTGATCAGGGAACAAAACTTTGAAATACTGGGTAGTCGCATGGGCATAAGCCTGGAAAAGGCGGCCTCTATCAAAAAAATAAAAATTGAGAGCGTTAAACAGAAACAAACAAACACAACGGAAAAAGAAAACAATACTTTTATTATTACAGTCCGTACGACAGACAACACTCTCCTACCTGACCTACAAAATGGCTTGATCAATTACTTGAGAAACAATGAATTTGTAAAAGTGAGAGTAAGGCAACGACAAGACTATTACAAAGCCATGATCGAAAAAGTCGGTCAAGAAATTAGCTCGTTGGATAGTCTTAAAAAGAGATTATTTACCGGCAAACCTATTTATTCAAATAGTGCTGAAATGATGTTAGTTGACCCGACCAATATCTATTCAAAAATTATCGAACTGAATAAAGAACAGATCAACTATAAAAATGGTCTGGAATTGGTGAACAGTATTCAACTAGTAGAAGGCTTTACTATTTATAAAAAACCAGTGAGTCCCAAACTATCGATTAGCTTAACCGCTGGTGCCTCGATAGGGGTCTTTTTTGTTTTGACTCTCATTGCAATAAAAGGATTGCGAAAAATAGTCGAGCTCTCAGAAGAGAAACTTGGAAAAAATTAAAGAACTTCTTAAAAAGGAACTCACCCTCGAGCTGAGGAGAAAATCAGTTTTCTCCGGCTTAGCGCTCTACTTATTCAGCACGGTTTTTGTCTACTACCTGACTTTTAATTTAAGGCAAAACCTCATCAGCCCGCTTGTTTGGAGTGCGTTGTTTTGGGTGACGATATTGTTTTCTTCAATCAACACTATCGCCAAAAGTTTCATTGGAGAAAAGAGGGGGCAGGAGTTGTATTTTTATTCTTTGGTAAGCCCCGAATCCATCGTTTTATCGAAACTGATTTATAATTTTCTCCTTTGCCTCGTCCTTGCTATGACTGGTTTGGGGTTATTTGTTTTGTTTCTTTTCAATCCTGTAGAAATCCTTTGGACTTTTATTTTAACGATTGTTTTAACATCCTGGGGCTTTGCCGCTTCGCTGACCCTTCTCTCGGGTATCGCTTCAAAAGCAAACAACAGTCATATTGTAATGACGGTTCTTAGCTTCCCAATCGTTATCTCCATTCTTTTGCTTTCTATTAAAATTACTAAAAACTGTATTGACGGGTTGGAGGCCAGCACAAACTATGACGAACTGCTCACGATGGTGGCAATTAATTGCCTGGTTACTGCAGCGTCTTACTTACTGTTCCCGTATATTTGGCGCACTTAATCGCAAATGAAAAAACAGTGGTGGAAAATAAGTGCTGCTCTCCTTCTGATCTATTCGGTAGTGGGTGGCCTGTTACTTGATGTGCCCCGACTGAACATCGTTAATGAAACTATCCGAGCCCTTTATTTCCATGTACCCATGTGGTTTGGAATGGTGGCTATGTTTTTAGTCTCGACTTATCACGCCATTCAGTACTTGCGAACTTCTCAATCCATTCATGACACATATTCTATTTCGTTTGCTACCGTTGGTCTAATACTGGGGCTATTGGGTATTGTTACAGGTATGATTTGGGCCAACTATACCTGGGGCTCTCCATGGCATGGTGATCCTCAGCAAAACTGTGCTGCTATTGCGCTGCTGGTTTATTTTGCCTACTTCGTTTTGCGAGGATCGGTTGCCAACCAAGAACAAACAGCTAGGCTGAGTGCTGTTTATAATATCTTTGCTTTTGCTGCTATGATTCCTCTTATATTCATCATTCCAAGAATGACCAGCTCCTTGCATCCTGGAAGAGGTGGAAATCCTGGTTTCAATACCTATGACTTAGACAGCAAGATGAGAATGGTGTTTTATCCAGCTGTCATCGGCTGGATTGCCACCGGAACTTGGATCGCTACAATAGTTATCAGAACGTACCTATTAAAACAGAAAATTGAAGACCTTGAAGATGAACAAAATAGTTAAAATTTGTTGGGCATTGTCGGTAAGTCCATTGACCCTTTTTGCCCAAGAGGTAGAAATGGCTGATAGTTTGCGTTCAAGTGGCAAAATCTATGTCGTTGTAGCCATCGTGCTTGTGATCTTGTTGGGGCTAATTGGGTATTTAATATCCTTAGACCGTAAAATTTCTCGTTTAGAAAAACGACTCCCCGAGGCGAAAAAATAGGCAAATCCTCATTTACGTTTGCTTGCTGCTTTTGCCATTACCCGTCCTACTTTTTTAGTTAAAATTCTGCCGTGCGACTTGGTTTTGGATTAACTTTGTCGTTGAAAAGTTCTGATCTATGAAAAAGTCGCATGTTTTGGCAATTGGAGTGATCGCAGTGGCTATTGTCATTATTATCTCTACCGCGGGCGATGCCAGCACCTATGTTGATTTCGAGCAGGCTTACCAACTTGCCTCAACAGGAAGTTCTCCCCAGGTTCATGTCGTGGGCCAGTTGCCCAAAGACGGGGCTGGGCAGGTCGTGGGTATCGAAAAAAGCACAGATAATCTTTCTTTTTCCTTCCTGCTAATTGACGACAAAAACAAAGAACAAAAGGTTTTTTACAACGAACCTATGCCTCCCGATTTTTTGCGCTCTGAAAAAGTGGTGGTGATTGGAAACTATGAAAATGGTCAATTCATTGCAAAAAAGATCTTACTGAAGTGTCCTTCAAAATATCAAGAACAGAAGTTGAATGCCGGTGTTTAATTTGAAGATTGACTTCGTTCGACTAGGTACATTTCCAAATTATTTCATTTTCAAATTTTCAAATTGATGCATTACTTCATTGGCAACCTAGGCCATCTTCTGGTTATCACTGCTTTTGTTACTTCATTGCTAAGTGCATTTGCCTATTGGAAAGCTACTACACTAAAAGAAATTGGAGAGAAAAACTCTTGGTTAACTAACGCCAGGTTCGCTTTTGTTACCCACGTACTCGCGATCTTTGGAGTCGTTGCTGCTCTGTTTACGATCATTTACAAACATTATTTTGAATACCATTATGCCTACGTTCATTCCTCATTGCACCTGCCAGGCCAATATATGCTTTCCTGTTATTGGGAAGGGCAAGAGGGCAGTTTTTTGCTTTGGATGTTTTGGCACGCCATTATTGGATTGATTCTTATCAAGACACAGAAAACTTGGGAGGCACCTACCATGGTGGTCTTTACGTTGGTTCAGGCTTTTTTGACTTCTATGATACTGGGTGTTGTTATTCCGGGCATCGATCTCAAATTAGGCAGCTCTCCGTTCATCCTGCTTCGCGATGCCATGGATGACCCCATTTTCAAGTTGCAACCCGACTTCATTCCGAAAGACGGAAATGGATTAAATGCTTTGCTCCAAAACTATTGGATGGTGATCCACCCTCCTACACTTTTTCTTGGATATGCACTCACACTTCCTCCTTTCGCATTTTGCATCGCAGGATTATGGCAAAAAAAATATGTAGAGTGGGTAAGGCCTGCATTGCCTTGGTCACTTCTGGGCGGTGGCATTCTGGGCTTAGGCATTCTGATGGGTGGCTATTGGGCTTACGAAACATTGAATTTTGGAGGCTATTGGAACTGGGATCCTGTCGAAAACGCAGTGTATGTTCCTTGGCTGATTTTGATCGCCTCGATCCACACGATGATCACCTACAAAAACAGTGAGACCGCCCTCAAGAGTTCGATCATTTTGGTCATTGCAGTATTCCTATTATTGCTTTACGCTACGTTTCTTGTGCGCAGCGGGATCCTAGGCGATGCCTCTGTTCACGCTTTTACCGATCTGGGGCTTTCCGGACAACTATTGATTTACCTTCTGTTCTTTACGCTGGGAGCCATCGTTTTGGCAATCATTCGTTGGAAAGAAATTCCGTCATCAGAAAAAGAAGTTTCTACCTACTCACGTGAATTCTGGATTTTTCTTGGCGCCACGACACTGTGCCTGATGGGTTTTCAGGTATTGTTGCCAACATCCATTCCGGTCTACAACAAAATAATTGAGCTTTTCGGGGGTGTTTCCAATTTGGCACCTCCCGCCAATCAAATTGAATTCTATTCTAAGTTTCAGCTGTGGTTTGGCGTAGCCGTAGCGCTCATCTCAGGAACGGGTCAATTTTTTTGGTGGAAGAAAATAGACAAAGAGAAACTAAAACAGGAAATGTTGACCCCTCTTCTGATAACATTGCTCCTCTTTGCCTTTACAATCGCTATTGCCAAGGTTTACAATCCTGCCTACTTGATTTTAACGCTGGCAGGGCTCTATCTCATCGTATCAAACTTTAAGGTATTATTTACGCTGGCTAAACTAAATCCAAAATTATCGGGCGGTGCTGTGGCTCACATCGGTATTGGTATGATGCTCATTGGAGTAATGTTCTCCGCAGGTTACTCAAAAGTAGTTTCGTTGAACAACACAGGAATGTTGATCTCAAAAGAATTACCTACAGAGTTTAACCGCGACAACCTCCTCCTTTTTATCAACGAACCTAGGCCGATGGCAGGTTACGATATAGAATACAGGGGCGAACGTCTAGAGCCTAGACGCAAAAGCGGCTTCATCAACAAAAATGATGTTGAGCTCACGTTAGATCCTTTCAAAGTCGTGGCGCTAAAAGACATTATTTTTCAAAATGAAAAGCTCTACAATGCAAAAGACACCATCGAGATTTTTCCCGAAAACACATTTTATGAGATTGAGCTTCGCAGAGACGGAAAATTAGCAGCCTCGCTCTTTCCACGCGTCCAAATAAATCCAGCAATGGGTGGGTTCATCGCCTCCCCTGACATCAAAAGAAAATTCAGCCGGGACTTATACACACACGTTTCTTTACCTATGAATCGTGAGGAAGAACCTGAGTGGGGAAAAATGGAAGAGGTGAAAGTAAAAATTGGAGAAGAGTTTTTTATCAACTCAAAATACAGCACTACGCTAGAAGAGATTAGGCGTGTTGATGAGATTGAAGGTGTGAAGCTCGCTGCTGAAGATGTGGCTGTTCAGGCGATGATCAAAGTACAAGGGGAGCATGAACCCTACACAGTGAGTCCGTTTTTTTTAATAAAGGATAAGAGTCAAGTGGGGCGCTTGCCCGCGGAAATAAATGATTTGGGCATAAAAATCACCTTGTTGAATATTCTACCTGAAACCAATGAGTTTCTTCTGGGCATCACCAGCAGACAAAAAGATTGGGTTGTGATCAAAGCACTAGAAAAGCCTCTTATCAACGTATTGTGGCTGGGCACATTTGTGTTGATGATTGGATTTGGAATGGCTATGGTGAGAAGATTCAAGGAAATTGAAAATGGTTAAGCTAAAAAATCAAGCGACTTAAAAATCGAATTGCTTGACAATCTTCAAATCAGCTAATTTTCAAATTACCTTAACAACTCCCTTGAAATAACCATTTTCTGAATCTCCGTGGTTCCTTCATAGATCTGCGTGATCTTCGCATCGCGCATTAATCGCTCGACATGGAATTCTTTCACGTATCCATATCCACCGTGGATTTGCACTGCCTCAGTGGTAACTTCTTGTGCGATTTGAGATGCGTATAGCTTAGCCATTGCTGCGGCCTTCACAAAATCCTTCTTCTGATCTTTCAAATAGGCTGCCTTCCAAATCAGTAAACGAGCACTATCAATCTTGGTGGCCATATCTGCCAACTTGAATTGAATGGCCTGATGTTCGGTGAGGTGTTTACCAAACGCTTTCCTTTCTTTAGCATACTTCAGCGCTAGTTCAAAAGCACCAGCCGCGATGCCAAGCGCCTGGGCTGCAATACCGATGCGTCCCCCATTTAAGGTAGTCATTGCGAATGTAAAGCCAAATCCATCTTCACCAATTCGATTGGCCTTAGGCACCTTCACATCGGTAAACATAAGCGAATGGGTGTCACTACCTCTGATTCCCATTTTATCTTCTTTTCTCCCCACCACAAATCCTGGCATCCCCCTTTCTACAATCAGCGCATTGATGCCTTTGTGCTTTTTCTCTGGATGCGTTTGGGCAATTACAATGTACACACTCGCGCTTTTACCATTGGTGATCCAATTCTTAGTACCATTCAAGAGATAGTAGTCCCCTTTGTCTTCAGCTGTAGTTCGTTGACTGGTGGCGTCAGATCCTGCTTCAGGCTCAGATAAACAGAAAGCTCCTATAACTTCACCCGTAGCTAACTTCTTTAAATATTTCACTTTTTGCTCCTCCGAACCAAATCGCTCCAATCCCCAACAAACCAATGAATTGTTGACCGACATGCACACTGAGGCGGATGCATCAACCTTAGAAATCTCTTCCATCGCCAAGACATACGAGATAGAATCCATTCCTCCTCCATTGTATTTCGGATCGGTCATCATTCCCATAAAACCAAGCTCGCCCATTTTCTTAACCTGCTCGGCAGGAAACCGCTGCTCGTTGTCCCTGTCAATCACACCCGGTAAAAGCTCACTTTGGGCAAAGTCTCTGGCGGCTTGTTGTACGGAAATCTGCTCCTCGGTCAATTCAAAATTCATAGTTTCTATCGTTTGAAATCAATAACAATGATAGTGCTTAAAATGATTTGAATGATCGTTAGGTTGTTCAAAAATTACTGAAAAGGCAAAAACAAAAAAAGGCCTGAGAAAACTCAAGCCTTTTTCAAGTCCCATCGAAAGGAATTAGTCGCGATCCATCCCCAAGTACATCATCACATAGTAGATGAGGGTAGTGACTGCACCAATAGCGGCAACCACATAGGTCATTGCAGCCCACTTCAACGCATCTTGAGACATGTCATACTCAGCTGGAGTAACAATGTTTCTAGTCTTTACCCACGCCAATGCCCTGCGGCTTGCATCGAATTCCACTGGCAATGTCACCAAAGCAAAAAGAGCAAAAACAGCATAGCAAATGATGATTACTAGAATAGCTGTCTTCCAAGGCAAAATGCTAGAGGCGAAAAAAGCACCAAACATCATGGCCATTGTCATGAAATTCAAAACTGAGGCGGTAACATTCTGCACTGGCACCATGGCCGATCTTAACTGAAGCATGCTGTAGGCCGTTGCATGTTGTACCGCATGACCACACTCGTGAGATGCTACTGCTGACGCTGCAGCGTTTCGTCCATGAAATACTTCTTGGCTTAAGTTAACTGTCTTGTCGGCTGGATTGTAATGATCGGTCAACTGCCCTTCTACACAAGTAACCTGTACATCTCTTATCCCGTGGTCAGCTAACATAAGCCTGGCAATTTCAGCGCCTGTTAAGTCTTTGGTTAAATGTATTTGAGAATACTCCTTGAATTTGTTCTTCAGCTTTGAACTGACCATCCATCCAATCAACATGAAGAAACCCCCAATAATCAATGCACCCATAGTTGTAATAGTTTATGTTCGTTTAATTTTCTCAACAATTCGAGTAGTGGAATAACCCGGCACAAAATCGATCGTTTCCACTTTCCCTCCAGCCTTTTTAACAACATTTGCGCCAACGATGTTTTCTGCCAAATAGTCACTCCCTTTTACCAGTACATCCGGCACCAGCTCAGCAATCAAATTTAACGGGGTGTCTTCATTAAAAAAAACAACTAAATCTACGAATTGAAGTGCCGCCAAAATCCGGGCCCTGGAATACTGATCTTGCAAAGGTCGTTCCGGTCCTTTAAATCGACTTACTGAGTCATCGGTATTCAATCCAATTACCAGATGGTCTCCTTTGGCTCTTGCTTTCTCCAGATAGTCAACATGCCCTAGATGCAAAAGATCAAAACAGCCATTTGTAAAAACAACTTTTTCGTTTTGCTTTTGCCAAACACCAACTGTTTCCTTTGCCTCGGCTATAGACTTTATTTTTCCTTCTGTTTTCTCCATTTGATGATCAGGTAACTAGCGATCAAAGATAAAACCCCCATTAAAATCATTAAAATGGTCTGCCAGCCATGAAAAATAAACACAAATGCAACGGCATCCGCTTGCGGAAGGTTGTAGAGCATTACTAACGCAAGCGGTACCAGTGTGTGATAAGATCCTGCACCACCGGGGAGTGGCGCAGCCATCGCGATGGAGCCAACAGCAAACAGCGTTAGAACAGCACTAAAACCCAAATCTTCCGTTTCCGGAAATGCTTTAATCACGAGGTAGCTCATCAAGAAGTATAATAGCCATATGCCAAGAGAATAGGCAATAAAAAGTCCCTTGTTCTGCATCTTGAAAATGGAAAGCAATCCCTCTTTAAAGCCTTCAATAATTTTTAACAGCTTTTTATTTTTGCGCAAAAAGAAAATCGCTGCAGCAAAAACAATTACACCCAAAAAAACCACGATCATCCAAGGCGATATTGAAAAGCCTTCTCCGGAAGAAAAATTTAGCGTATCGATAAACTTCTTCAGTTTCTGCCACTCTGCAAAAAACGAAAGAGCAATTAACAACAGTAGACAGATCACGTCCACCATCCTCTCCACGACTACCGTACCAAACGAAACTTCAACGGGGGTTTTTTCTAGCTTGTACAAGTTGTAACAGCGAGACACCTCACCTCCTCTCGGCACAGCAAGGTTTACCAAGTATCCGATCATTAATGAAAGAAAGCTATTGATCAAGCCAACTTTGTTACCCGTTGGCACTAACAACATTCGCCAACGTTCTGCCCGCAATAAATGACTGAGCATGGCAACCAGCGCCATCAATCCTAGATATCCTTTGTTAGAATTTTGCCACGCCTTCCAGAGAAAGTCTGACTTGTTTTCTCCTTCGCCCAAGGTCAATCCCCTTAACGAAAGCCACAATAAGAGCGCTGTAAGCGCTATCATGCCAACGTACTGCAATATTGAGCGGAGGGTAGATTTCAAGTTAGTTTAATTGGTTATTTGGGTCTGGGAAAATAAGCGAAGGCTTGAACTGTTTTGCTTCTTCCAATTCCATCGAAGCATATGAAATCACAATTACTATATCACCCACTTGTGCTTTGCGCGCAGCGGGCCCATTCAGACAAATCGTTCCGCTGTTTCGTTCGCCTTTTATCACATAGGTTTCTAACCGTTCGCCATTATTGATATTAACCACCTGCACCTTCTCGCCTTCGATCAAATGGGCGGCATCCATCAGGGCTTCATCAATCGTAATACTTCCTACGTAGTGCAGCTCAGCCTGCGTAATCTTTACACGATGTATTTTTGATTTTAAAACTTCAATTCTCATTCAAGTAACAAATTATCTATTAGCCTAACATCCCCGACATAACCTGCAATCAACAGAACGGATCTATCTAAAACGTGCTGCACAGGCTTTAAGTTTTTTGTATCAACCCATTCAATGTATTCCAATTTCACATTGGGGGTGGCCTCACACATTTGCTTGACCTTGCTTTTCACAGTAATGAATTGTTCCCCTTTTTTCAACAGTTCGCTGGCCAAAATCAAAGATTTATAAAAAACAGTAGCATCTGCTTTTTCGTTTTCATTCAAACGCTGATTGCGCGATGACATGGCCAAACCGCTCCGCTCCCTAAAAATAGGAACCGAAGTAAGTTGAATATCAAACTGTAGTTCATCCACCAACTTCTCTATCACTTTATACTGCTGAAAATCCTTTTGACCAAAATAGGCACGGCTGGGTTGTATGATGTTAAACAACTTGCAGACCACCTGAGCCACTCCGTTGAAATGACCTGGACGAAACTCACCTTCAAACACCGAACCTATTTCACCCACATCAAACCCGATTTCACTCTTTCTTTGATACATCTCCTCATTACTAGGAGCAAAAATCAAATCGCAACCCGCTTTTTCCAGCTTCTCTTTGTCGCTAGCCAACGTACGCGGGTATTTTTCTAAATCAACTGCATTGTTAAACTGGGTCGGATTAACATAAATGCTGCATATCGTAATGTCATTTTGGCTACGCGATGTTCTTATTAATTCCAGATGCCCTTCATGCAATGCCCCCATAGTTGGCACCAACCCAATGGTAAATTGCTGCCTTTGCTTAGCCTTTAAAAACGCCCTTAGAGGCTTAATTTCATAGAAAATCTCCATTCTGGGGCTGTTTTAAGGGGTCGCAAAGATAGACCTTATAAGTTAAGTTTAGTTGAATAAGGGGTGAATTTTGCGTACTTTTGCGCCTCGGTTCTCTATTTCTTTCTCTTAAATCCAGGTGTATGTCAAAAATCCGCATCCTCTATGTTGCCAGTGAGATTAACCCATTCCTCCAAACTACTGAAGTATCTGATTTTGTAAGGAAGTTGCCTCAGGCCATGCAGGAAAGGGGAATGGAGATTCGTATTTTGGTTCCTCGCTTTGGGTTGATCAATGAGCGCAAGAACAGACTGCATGAAGTGGTTAGGCTATCCGGAATCAACATTGCGGTGGGTGACGAAGAGAAGCCTTTGATCATTAAAGTCGCTTCTATTCCCAATGCAAAACTCCAGGTTTACTTTATTGACAACGAAGATTATTTCCATCGCAAATCAGTTTTTCACGATAAGGAAAACAAGTTTTTTGAAGACAACGATGAGCGTGCCATTTTCTTTTGCAAGGGTGTTATTGAAACCGTGCGCAAACTAGGTTGGTCACCTGACATCGTACATTGCAATGACTGGATTACCAGTTTCATTCCATTGTACCTAAAAACTACCTACAAAAAAGATCCGTTGTTTAAGAATACTAAAACTGTATTCACGATTTACAACAACCCATTTACACATAAGTTTAAGGGCGATTTGATGGGTAAGGTAAGGATGATCGACATTGAAGACAATATGCTCGGGCATTTGAAAACAGCCGACTACGAAGGCTTTATAAAAATAGGCGCTGAGTTTGCTGATGTAGTAAATATTGCGGGCGACAACAAAAAACTCGAAGGTCTAGTGAAAAAATTGGAGAAAAAGAAAATAGAGAGCTACGCCAAGGATGATGACCATTCTGAATCATTTTTTAACTTGTACACGGATTTGGTAGGATAATCGAATTCCGCCCAATTATTTTTTAATTCTAACGTTTCGCGTATGTGTGGGATTGTAGCCTATGTTGGACATCGACAAGCCAGCGATATAATTATCAAGGGACTAAAAAGATTAGAGTATCGTGGCTATGATAGCGCGGGCATTGCTCTTCTTAACAAATCTCTCAACGTTTATAAAAAGAAAGGCAAGGTCAGCGAACTGGAAGCATTCCTTCACGGGCAAAATCTTTCGAGCACCATTGGCATGGGGCACACCCGTTGGGCAACTCATGGAGAGCCGAATGATGAAAATGCTCATCCACATTATTCTGCCACCAAAAAGTTGGCGATTATTCATAATGGGATCATCGAAAACTACAGCTCATTAAAACAAGATCTGCTTCGAAAAGGCCATCGGTTTTATAGTGAAACTGATACCGAGGTTTTTATCCATTTTATTGAAGACATTAAAGAGAAGGAGAATTGCTCGTTGGATGAAGCGGTACGCCTGGCACTTACCAAAGTTGTGGGAGCCTATGCCATTGTTGTAATGTCTTTGGAAGACCCAACGCTTTTAATTGCAGCGCGTAAAGGAAGTCCGCTAGTAGTTGGCATCGGCAAAGGCGAATACTTTATGGCATCCGATGCGACACCTATTATTGAATACACTAATGAAGTTGTTTACCTCAATGATCAAGAGATCGCGATTGTAAACAACGGAGTGCTGACCATAAAGAATACTGCAAATCTACCATTGACACCCTATGTACAGACGGTGGATTTGGAACTGGAGGCGATTGAAAAGGGAGGTTTTGAGCACTTCATGATCAAAGAAATTTTTGAGCAGCCGCGGTCTATAAAAGACTGCTTGAGAGGGCGCCTTGATTCGTCATCGGGCAGGCTCATTCTAGGTGGACTCCGTGAATACCTGAATAAGCTAGTGAATGCCGATCGCATTTTGATTGTGGCATGCGGAACCTCTTGGCATGCCGGGCTTGTTGCGGAATACTTCTTTGAAGAGTTTTGCAGAATTCCGGTGGAGGTAGAATACGCTTCCGAATTTCGCTATCGAAATCCGGTAATCAGAGAGGGTGACGTGGTTATCGCCATCTCTCAATCGGGCGAGACAGCAGATACATTGGCCGCTATCGAGTTGGCTAAATCAAAAGGAGCTATCATTTTCGGAGTTTGTAACGTGGTTGGATCTTCCATTCCTAGAAATACACACGCTGGAGCTTATACTCACGCAGGGCCTGAAATTGGCGTAGCAAGTACAAAAGCGTTTACGGCACAACTCACCGTGCTAAATATGATCGCACTTATTGTAGCCCAAAAGAAAGGCACTATTACTGAGCAAAAGTACCATGAGCTGCTGGTTGAAATGGAGAACATCCCCGCCAAGGTTGAAAAGGCACTGAAACTAGATAAGCAAATCCAAGCCATTGCAGACGAGTTCAAGGATGCTACAAACTTCTTGTACTTAGGGCGAGGATATAATTTCCCGGTGGCGTTAGAAGGAGCCTTAAAATTAAAAGAGATTTCTTATATACATGCAGAAGGATATCCTGCTGCCGAAATGAAACACGGCCCTATTGCGTTGATCGATCAGGAGATGCCCGTTGTTTTCATTGCAACCAAAGACAGCTCTTACGAAAAAGTGGTATCCAATATTCAAGAAGTAAAAGCTCGAAAAGGACGCGTGATTGCCATGGTCACAGAGGGCGATACCCATATCCCAAAAATGGCTGAGTTCGTGATTGAAGTTCCTGCGACACTAGAACCTCTTATGCCAATGGTCTCGGTGGTTCCCCTGCAATTGCTGTCTTATCACATTGCTGTGATGAGAGGTTGCAATGTAGATCAACCAAGAAATCTAGCGAAGAGTGTTACGGTTGAATAATTTGGTTTAGATATTCCTTTTTCAACAAAGGGCAAATCTTATATCGTTCATCTTTGGTGTCTTGATAGACAGCGTCCAAAACGTAATAAACATTTTCAATTCCAATTTTCTTAGCCCACTCAAATGGTCCCATTGGATAGTTGGTTCCCAATTTCATAGCAATATCAATATCCGTTTTGCTGGCCGTTCCATCCTGCACTGTATAGTATGCTTCGTTGATGATCATACAGATAACGCGGGGCGTCACGAAGCCAACTCGATCGGCCACGACTACAAAATCTGTTTGCAACGCCTTGCATATTCGCTGCAATTCGGTTGAATCCTCTTCTCGTCTAAGACTAATTTCCAATAGCTCGCGATTCAAAAAAGTTGGCAAGCCGCAGAATCCAAAAAGAGTGCAGTGTATCTGGTTTTTTACTTCCATTGAAAGCTCAGCAAGGCTTACCAATGAAGTATTTAAAAAAGCTGTAATTCCTTTGTGGTCGCGATAGACCTCCATTTGAGATCGATCCTTTTCGATAACAAAATCAAATACAACGTCTGATGAACTAAAAAACTTTTCGGCTTCTTGTTGATGGTCAACAAGCGTATATACATGAGAAGAGCCAAATTTATCCCGACATTCTTGTGCGTTCGCTTGACTGCCTATCACCAAAATATTCATAAGAGAAACAGAAGTTTTTCAGATATTTGAATCAAAACTACTCATCCTTTCGCTATGACCAAAGAAGTAATTTACTCGTCCAATGCCCCCGAACCAATCGGGCCCTACAGCCAGGCGATAAAGGCAGGGAATATGCTTTTTGTATCAGGGCAAATTGCGATCAACAAGTCTTCTGGTGAAATGATCACGGCTACGATCGCGGAAGAGACCGAACAAGTGATGAAGAACCTGAGCGAAATCTTACTGGCTGCGAATATGGATTTTAGTCAAGTGGTGAAGTGTACCATCTTTCTAAAAGACATGAACAACTTTCCTAAAGTCAACGAAGTGTATGGGAAAAGATTTTCCTCGCTTCCCCCCGCTCGTGAAACGGTGGAAGTAAGCCGGCTGCCGAAAGATGTCAATGTGGAAATTTCCTGTATCGCAGTAGGTTAGTACAACCATCGAAGGTGATCTGAATAATTGCCAAGACCTCACAGCGTTTTCCTCCGCCTTTGGATGAATATTTTGATATAACTTTGGTGATCAAATAACGAAATATGAAACCAGTTCGAGTGCGGTTTGCGCCAAGTCCCACCGGGGCATTACATATTGGTGGAGTGCGCACAGCACTGTACAACTACTTGCTGGCTCGCAAGCACAATGGCACCATGATATTGCGCATTGAGGATACCGACCAAAACCGATATGTACCCGGAGCAGAAGATTACATTATCAACGCATTGAATTGGGTAGGCATTCAAATTGATGAAGGCGTTGGCAAAGGTGGGCCGCATGCACCCTACCGCCAATCCGAGCGCAAGCCAATTTATAAGCAATACGCGCAACAACTAGTCGATGAAGGCAACGCCTACTATGCATTTGACACCGAGCAAGATTTAGAAGCGATGCGCGAACGTCTAAAAGCAGCAGGTGATGCCACTCAACAGTATGGAAGTGGAAGCCGTATGCAGATGAACAACTCCTTGACTTTAAAAAAAGAAGAAGTCGACAACAAATTATCAGCAGGAGAACCGCATGTGATACGATTAAAAGTACCGGCAAACCAGGAAGTTAGGTTGACTGATCTAATCCGAGGCGAAGTGGTGGTTAACTCCTCACAAATTGATGATAAAGTACTCATGAAATCGGATGGCATGCCTACGTATCATTTAGCCAACGTGGTTGACGACTACCTGATGAAGATTTCGCACGTTATCAGAGGTGAAGAATGGTTGCCATCAGCTCCATTGCACGTATTGTTGTATCAGTTTTTAGGTTGGCAAAATGAAATGCCGCAGTTTGCACACCTGCCACTTCTTTTGAAGCCCGATGGAAATGGTAAGTTGAGCAAGCGAGATGCTGATCGGATGGGGTTCCCCATTTTTCCGTTGACCTGGACTGATCCTGCAACACAGGAACTCGCTACTGGCTTTAAGGAGACAGGATTTCTCCCCGAAGCGTTAATCAATTTTCTGGCTTTTTTAGGATGGAATCCGGGAACTGAAAAAGAAATTTTCTCAATGTCAGAATTGGTGGAGGCCTTCTCCATAGAACGAATAGGCAAAGCAGGGGCAAAATTTGACATACAAAAAGCACAGTGGTTTAATCAGCACTACTTACGCGGTAAGTCTGACAAGGAACTGGCGGAATATCTGCTAGCTGCTCTCGCAAAGGAAGGAATTACTTGCAGCCATGAGAAAGCCGAAAAAATATGCTTTGCTTTGCGCGAACGAATTACCTTCCCCCATGATTTGTGGGAGCAAGGCAAGATTTTCTTTTCAGCTCCAAATACATTCGATCTACAAATAGTCGCAAAAAAATGGAACCTCGATGCAGTTAGAACGTTACGTGGGTTTATAGAAGAAATCAAAGTTACCCAACCATTCTCGGCTGACGCTGCAAAGCTTTCGTTAGAAAAGGTAACTGGAGAGTTAGGCATAAAGACAGGTCAGATTCTCCAACCTCTGCGGATGTCACTAACGGGTGGCGCGTCTGGTCCGGACTTAATGTTAACGATGGAAATACTAGGGAAAGAAGAAACAGTTAACCGGATAAAATACGCACTCGAAAATTTGCCAGTAGCGGGTACCTAAACGAAAGTTAAATGGCCAAGAAAGACAAATCCAGTCCAAAGCAAGGAAAGCCACGTGTTCACAAAGAGCTTAGCGGGTTTGAAGTTTCGATTGATCAATTTGGTGGACTACAATCCAATATGAACATCGAGAAAATAAATTCCTTCCTGGACAGAAATGTAGATGACAAGAAACTACTTGAAAAAGAAGAAACTGAACGATTGAAAAATCTGAATAAGAAAAAGTAAAAAATATTATTTTCACTTTAAATGGTAAAAAATGAAAGTTGACAAAAAGAAGTTGTATCATTTCCCGATCTTTCTAGAGCAAGATGAAGACGGAGTTTACATTGTATCTTGTCCGTCATTCAAAGGATGCCACTCGTATGGAAAAACGGTAGACGAAGCAATGTCAAATATTCGGGAGGCTATTGCCCTATGTTTAGAAGATGAAGATCCAAACCAACTAAATCAATTCATTGGATTTAGAGAAATTGAATATCAGGCTGTCTAATGGCGAAACAACTAACTGTAAGCGGCAAAAAACTTGTTCGTATTCTTACTAAAGAAGGATTTACCGTTATCCGAATCAATGGCTCGCACCATCGCCTAAAGCATTATGATGGTAGAGTAACAACCGTTCCTGTTCACAAGAATGATGATCTTCCCAAAGGATTGATTCAAAAAATAGTGCGGGAAGATTTAAGGATGGAATTAGAAGATTTCAATAAGTTATTAAGCAAATAATCATTTATGGCACAATCACATGTAATCGATTATCAGATTAAAGGTGAAAGCATTCAAATTGTTGAAGTGGAACTCGATCCTTTCGAGACAGTTATTGCAGAGGCAGGAGCCATGCTTTTTATGGAAGAGGGAATACTCTTCGAGACAAAAATGGGCGATGGCTCCAATCCTAACGCAGGTCTTTTTGACAAGCTGCTTTCCGCAGGTAGTAGACTACTCACAGGCGAGTCATTGTTTATGACGCATTTCACTAATCGTGGAAATAAAAAAGCAAAAGTAGGATTCTCTGCCCCATACCCAGGCACGGTGATTCCAATAGATCTTTCCAAAAGTCCCGGACAAGAATTAGTAGTGCAAAAAGACGGCTTTCTATGTGCGGCTTTCGGAACTAAACTAAGTATCGTCTTTAATCGCAAAATCGGAAGTGGTCTAGTAGGTGGCGAAGGGTTCATTCTTCAAAAATTACAAGGCGATGGTCTTGCGTTTGTTCACGCAGGCGGAACGGTTATCGAACGCACCCTGAACAATGAAACACTTCGGGTGGATACCGGATGCGTAGTAGCCTTTGAATCGCAAATCGACTTTGATGTGGAATCAAACGGTAGTTTAAAATCAATGGTCTTTGGTGGTGAAGGAATTTATTTAGCTACCCTTCGAGGTACGGGTAAAGTGTGGTTGCAGTCAATGCCTATTCGAAAACTCATTCAAGCTTTGGCGCCTTACGGAGGCAACAGCCGAAAAGAGGGAGGTTCTTTATTAGGAAATCTTTTTGAAAGCTAAAACGCATTATGAAATCATAAATTCCGAGTGAATACAATTAAACTAGCTCTCATCAGTGAGGGGAAAATACCTCCCGATAAACGCGTACCTTTTACTCCGTTGCAGGCTGAAGAAATAATGCAACGCTTCCCTCACGTGAAGATGGTTTGCCAGCCAAGTACTGCGAGGTGCTTCAAAGAGGCCGAGTATGAAGAGCTAGGCATCTCAGTGCAAGAAGATGTGTCTAATTGCGACATCCTGATGGGAATTAAGGAAGTGCCTATTCAACATCTTATCGCTAACAAAACGTATCTATTTTTTTCGCACACGCTAAAAAAACAACCGTACAATCGAAAACTACTACAAGAGATTCTAAAAAAGCAAATTCGACTGATTGATTACGAAACATTAAAAGATCAACAGGGAAATCGCTTAGTGGCATTTGGTAGGTATGCCGGCATCGTGGGCGCTTACAATGGCTTATGGGCATACGGAAAAAAATACAAGCTATTTACACTTAGAAGGGCAAACGAATGCTTTGATGTGAACGACCTAAAGCTTGAATTGCGAAAAATCAAACTGCCCCCTATCAAAATTGTTTTGACAGGCGCTGGGCGTGTAGGTAAAGGAGCAATGGAAACATTGGATACTGCGGGAATCAGAAAAGTTGATCCGGCAGATTTTATGAATTCCACTTTTCAAGAACCTGTCTATACCCAATTAAGTAGCGCAGACTACCATCTCCGAATAGAAGGCGGTCATTTTAACCGAGACGAGTTTCACAAGCATCCCGAAAAGTACACTTCTCAGTTTTCTCCTTTTACAAAAGTTGCAGACATTCTGCTGGCTGGGGCATTCTGGAACCCGGCTGCGCCCAAACTTTTTGCGCAAGAAGATATGTGTGAGAATCATTTTCGCATTCGCGTAGTAGCAGATATTACCTGCGATATCAATGGCTCTGTACCATGCACGAAAAGAGCTAGTACTATCACCGATCCGGTTTATGACTACATCCCCCAGAACGATGCTGTTGTTGAACCATTAAGTGGTGACTCACACATTACTGTCATGGCCGTTGATAATCTGCCCTGCGAACTCCCTAGAAGCGCCTCTGACGAGTTTGGAAGAGATCTAATCGATCGAATTATGAACCCATTGCTGGTAGAAGACACTGAGGGCATCATTGCCAGAGCAACGATGGCTGAGAACGGACGATTAACTTCCAATTTCAGCTACCTTCAAGACTACGTAGATCAAAAATAGATGATATGTTTTTATACAATGTAACGGTGGGTATTGACAAAGAGATAGAAAAGGAATGGCTAGAATGGATAAAGCATAACTATCTTCCCGCTGTCTCGGCCACCGGTTATTTCGCAGAGTCCAAAATGTATAGAATTGTTACTCATGACGATGAGAATTCAGTATCGTATAGCATTCAGCTATTTGCTCATCGCATTAAAGATGTCGTTCAGTACCTTGCCCAGCACACTGATACTATCATTGAAACACACCGTCAGCGTTTCAAAGATCGACATGTAGTGTTCAATACCCTTCTGGAGGAAGTATAATCAAATTTACCTAGGCTTTATCTAGAATGTGCCGAATTTCATCGGCCTCTAATGTACAGTTGACCCACTCACCATCCATCTTGGCACTATACTTTTTATAGAAATTAATTGCGGGTTCATTCCAGTCCAACACTTGCCACATCATTCCCGTACATTTCTGATTTAAGGAATAATATAGGGTTGCTTCAAAAAGTAACTTACCAATGCCTTGCCCTCTCTTACTCTCAGTCACAACTATATCTTCTAAATACAATCGCTTACCTTTCCACGTTGAGTATCTGTAGTAGTAAAGAGACACACCTACTATTTCTTGATCTACTTCCGCAACAAAAAAACCGAAGATCGGATTTTTCCCGAAACCATCTTCCTTCATGGCTTGCAATGTATTTGATACTTCACCCAGAGCGCGTTCATAGGCTGCCAGTTCCCTAACTAACTCCAATACCCTAGGCAAGTCTCCGTCTTTTCCTTCTCGAATGTGTGGCATAGGCAAATAAAAAAGGCTTCCTAGTTTCAGGAAGCCTTTTTAAGTTATTTTTCTCGGTTTAATATTCCCAAAGATTATGTTCTTTCTCCATCATCTTCATTTCTTCTTCCCACCGCGCAAATATTGATTCTGCATAGGATCTTTTGTTTCCTGTCACATAAATTTCCTCTATGGTTTTGTCATCTGGGTTTTCCACCTGACTAATGATACCATGAAACAGCCTTAGTTTAAAGGCATCAGCGAAATTCATATCCTGCGATGGATTGTATCGATTTTTCCATTTAACTGTGTTCCTTACCCTCATTTCTCTGTCATGGGATAATTTCCCAACAAGGTCAGCAAATTCTTTATAATTGATGATTGCATAAGGGCTTCCCTCCTCTTTTGAAATTATTTTAAGACCTATTATGTCATAATATAGCCTAGATCTCCTTCTATCAAAAATAACATCTTCCACCACCTGAAGTGATCCGATGTCAGACTCCTCTACATAGTTAGTAACAGTACCATTCTCTTTCCAAAAATCTCCAAGAACTGTGGGGAGCGGGACTCCATTCATGTCTTGAGTAGCCGTGTACTTATTACCATTGTACTGCACTTGGTCGCGTTCGCTATAGGACTTGTTTGGATCAAATGGCTGTGCTGCGGGCACCTTTTTCTTCTCTAATTTCCAGTAATTGTCATCTGATGGCTCCCTAACATAAACTAATGCCATTCTAGGTACATACTTATTATCTCCATAAATGATCTCGTCATTTTCAGAATAATCGGTATTGGGTTTAAACATCGGTAACTGCGCAGCTTTCCCTTTTGCGAGCCCTGAAAGGGGTGTATCAAAAGTGTAGTCGTCCGGAGCATACGCGTTCAACTTCTTAGCCTTTACGCTTTCAATGATAAACTTTTTCAGGTTTGAATTTGGTGAAACAAAAACGGCATTTTGTTTTTCGTCAAAATTCACATCACGCCAAACTCTAAACCGATACAATTGTTCATAGTAAGGGATTTTCTCCAAAGCCTTTGGATTAAAGATCGTATCCGTTTGTGCGGACCCCGATAATGCCATCATCAGAAGAGAAACCAAAATCAAATTATTTTTCATTCTTACTCTAGTTTATTTAACCGGAATGGCAACAGGTGTAAACTGAAAATTCACAGGCACCTTTCTTCCATCAAACGTCTCTCTGACCACCTCTACCGAATAAATAGAAAAATTATCACCGCCTCTCGCGCCATAATCAGATAATTTTATTTGGTCGCCTTGAACAGATTTTATCCCGCTTCTGGGTGTAAATATCTCCATTGATTTCACTGTGTATTTCGAATCTTTCTTGTTTTGATCGGTGAAAGCCTTTGGTAGGCGGATTGTAACGTCAACCCTCGCGCTTGGAGCCACACCTTTTTTATAGTCCACATCCTGATTTTGAACCCTTAAAACGAACTGTGGCTCTGGCACAGGCACAGCATCAAATCTTTGAGTAAAAATTTCATCATTTCCCAACTTTACTTTTACTGTCATTCTCCCTTTCAATGGGAGAAACGCATAGGCTCCCGAGCCTTGAGGAATTATTTTACCCTCTTCTGGTGAACAGGTTAAATTAATGGCAGACAAATCCGTAAATCCGGGTATCGACACGTTCTTAATGTTTCCGCACTCTCTGTAGAGCTCAATGGCTCCTGTCGCAGATTCAAATTTTACATTTGGCTTAACTACTGTGTACTTAATTACTTGTTCAATGGGCTTTTCCCGGTTAGGTAGAACTATCTTAACAGGAAATGATTTCTTTTCAACTCCGTTCTCATCAAAATCAGAACCAGCTGCCCTGAATTTTATTTTACCCATTTTTATCCTCTCGCCCGGACGTATTTCCACGTCCTTCACTTCCACCTTTTCGCTGCCCTTGAACATTATCGGATCTTCGCCACCGGACGCAGCACCCGCTAAAAATAAATCACCTTCGTAATTTGTGCCAGCCACAACACTATTTGATTCTGCTCTAACCATGGCAACTAAAAGGTCAGCTTTAAAAACATCTCCCTCAGTAACCTTTAACAATTCGTTTAACGCCTCCCTCTCATAGGCCAAAACTTCTGTCTGTTGCTGCGTAACATAGGCAATTGCCCCCATCGTAGGTGTGCCGTGAAAAGCGAACTTTGTATAAGGCTGTTCCAACAATTCTTTTTTGACCTCAGGACCCGAAAAACTCTTATACTCGCCTGCTCTTTTGGTTATTTTGGCAAAGGGCTTAGTTGGTTTCACAAGTTCATTGAGCTTAGCAACATACTTGTTTAACTGCTCCTCATATTTTTGTGCCATACTTACTTTCCCTGACTCGCCTTCTCCGCTCATCATTAATTCATCGGCATGATGAGTATCTTGAACGAGATCCTTCAACGGCTTTTTGTCGTCTCCAGTCTTCATTTCTTTCTTAATGTCGTCCATGTAAGCCAAAACGCCTTTCGTCAACTCTCTTACTTCTTTCGCAGTCTTTTTTGCCTCATTAACTTTAGCGTTGTTGACCGTTGAACCTTCAATACCTTTCACGATTTCCTCATTCGAAACTATACTGGTTTCGACAAGCGCAACCAGGGTTTCATCAATGATGGCAAACTTCTCAAGTACTGCACTACTAACGTTGAGAGCCAAAAGAGCTGTCAACACCATGTACATCATACCGATCATCTTTTGCCTGGGTGTCTCTTTTCCACCTGCCATGTCTTATTAGTTTAAATTATTGAAAAATTAATCCTAAACTTCATTCACCAAAACTACCCCTTCATGGCAGTAAGCATGCTACCATAGACTTTGTTCAAAGCAGTTAGATTGGTAGTTAGATTCCCCAATTCAGACGTGAACTTGGCTGTATTATCGCCCACTTTGGATAGACCTTGCATGGCGCCAGTTAAGCTCTCGTAGAACTTATTCATATTTTTAACATGAGAATCTGCATCTTTCAGCTCCATCTCATAAATAGTGTTCAAAGCCGCTAAGTTCTTAGTCACTGATTGAACCTGCTTGTGGTACTCGCTTGTATCTTTTGATGCATCTGCCATCGCACCAACGGCTTTCATGGCAGTACCGTAAGACTTGTTCATTTCGGTTAATGAAGCCGAAGCGGCTTGCACGTTTTTCGCATAGTCGTTTGTAGCCACCGCAGCATTGGACAAATTACTCATTTGTGAAGCCGATGTTGCTAAATTGGTGAGCCCTTTACCCAGATTATCAAGTAAGTTTTGATCAACCTTGGCGGTTTTTAACATCTCATCAATTTTGAGCAGCGGAGAATCTCCAGCAGCAGGGCGGTTACTTATCCTAGACGGCTGATTGACAGTCCCTTCATAGTCTTCTGCCAACTCTGGGTAAACTTTAGACCAATCAGCTTCAGGATGTTTAGGTTCAAATGCACTGAGGAAGAAGATGACTGCTTCGGTGCCAAGACCAACAATCAACATTTCACTTGCCCCGTCCCAGTGTTGAATTTTAAATAGTGCGCCAACAATAACAACTGCTGCACCGATACCATATACTTTTGGCATGATGGTCGTAAAAAGTAAGTCAGCAAATCCGCCTTTTTTCTTTGCCATGGTTTTCTTAATTTAGGTTAGTCTGAGTTTTTTATAAATATAGTAGTAGTTTTTTATTATTGAAATTCTGTGCCAGATGAACGACCTAAACTAGTCATGGCACTGCGAAAACCTATGTATGCACGGGTCGAGTCTTTGTATTCATACGTTCTCGTTCCAGTCTCCAGATAGTAGGCTATATCTTTCCAAGATCCTCCGCGAACAACCTTAATAGCATTGTACTTCTTTTTGGACTGTAAATTACCATTATTGTCATAATAATAAGCATTTTTATCAATGTATTGGGGGTTCAAATCCCAAACAGTTGGAACAGACGAGGTGTTGAAGTCATCCAAGCACCATTCTGCCACATTTCCAGACATATCATACAACCCAAAATCATTTGGGAAATAAGCACCAGTAGGAGATGTGTAGGCATATCCGTCATCATAATAATTGCCTCTACCCGGTTTAAAATTAGCCAGCATACACCCCTTTGAATTTCTGATATAAGGGTTGCCCCAAGGATATTTGTTCATATCTCTTCCACCGCGAGCAGCATATTCCCATTCCGCTTCGGAGGGCAAGCGAAAAGCAGGGGATTTGGGGAGCCCTTCGCCACCTCTCTTTCCATTGTTATTCTGCTCTTCTCTCCAATTGTTCAAATAATGAGTTCTCCATTTATTGAACAGGGTCGCTGCCTCCCAACTTACACCAACCACAGGATATTCTTGATAACCGGGATATGACCAATAATTGTCGACCAAGGGGTCAGACATATGATGGGTGAAATCCCTTCTCCATACGGTAGTATCAGGATAGATATATAATTTATTGACGCTAGGGTTAATTCCCTTTAATTCGTCATATAGCTCCTTTAACTCTTTGCTTGTTGCCTGATCGGGGCCGGTTAACCCAACCTTGACTACATTAATAAAAAAGTTGTACTCATCATTAGATATCTCTGTTTCATCCATGAAAAAAGAACCGATGGTAATTTGCTTATTGAAATTCATCTGAGTGGACGCGGGATCTTCGTCCGTCTGACCCATGTGAAATGTTCCTGCCGGAATTGGCAACATACCATAAGGTATGGTTTGGGCATAGCGTTGCCTCCTTTCTACTTTCGACTGTTCAATTAACTCTCCTTCGTCTTGATTGGCTGCCCCTTTTCCACCAATACCTAAAAGACCGCAACTACCAACAATAGAAGTTACCGACAAGATTAAAGCATAATACAGAAATTTCTCAGCGCCAATTTTCTTCATAGGTTAATAGTTAATACGGCCTTCCAGCTAGTTTTTATAAGTTTTGCTAACGAACGGAGGCGAAAGTTATTCTTTTTCAGCCTTTCCAAAGCTCCAAATTCAACAAATTATTAAAAAAACCAAAATTATTTCCGTCTTAATGCCTGTAACGCGGGGTTCTCACCACCTTTTTTCCGCTTCCCGCATTGACAGGTAACTCGTAGCTCAACATCAATTCATGTGATGTTGGCTGCTTAGCTGCCTGATCTTGTATAATATAGTCTAGCCCGTAGCCTATTTTCAAAGACTTATCTTTCAGCAAGCTATATCCTAACATTAATATAGCGGCCTCTGAAGATCTGAATGACAACCCTCCCCACATCGTATCTTTATAATAAGCGATTCCTCCTAAGTTCACTGTTGTCTTTGTGAAATCCGACTGAATAATGGTCATTAACTGGAACTTCAGATCGAAATTGACTTCATAAAAATAACCGCCTGTCAAATACATGTGTGTCTGCAAAGAGTTTCGCTGGCTCAACCCAAAATCAAAAGTTGACTTTAGTAAATGGTTAAAACTAACACCTGCGTAATACTTCTCTTTGCGCCAGTAAACTCCAAGTGCCAAATCAGGCCTTACCTGAGACAGAGAGCCTCTCTTATCGCCCAATAGCGGATCATTTGGATCAATAAACCTATACTGATCGAAATTGATTGTTTGAGAGTACATCCCAGCTCTTAATCCAATACTTAACTTACTATTTTTAATACCCAAGTGATAGGCATAAGATGCCTGAGCCTCAAGATTGTTCTGAGGCCCCAACTGGTCATTTACAATGTATGCGCCAAAGCCACTATTTAACTTAAATATGGGAGCGGTGATCGAAACTAATTGAGTAGTGGGAGCCCCACCCCCGCCAACTGTGGGTGTGTATCCAAGCCATTGACTTCGGTGGATAGCCGTCAGTTTGGTAATGCCTTCCACGCCCGCGAAGCCAGGATTGTAGTACAATGTGTTAAACATGTAATGGGTAAATTGAGGATCTTGCTGTGCAAAAGACCTGCTCAGCGTCACCGATACCACCACAGCTAGAAGAAATATTTTTCTCACTTTTTTCAAAAATAGACTTAAAGATAAATGAAATAAATGCAAACAGACAACTTCATGTAATTAAAGTGTAATAAAATATCCTCCGCGCTAAAAACGTAACAGTGAAGAGTTTATTTAATCCCGTTCGCTCTTTTAATATAAAGTTCTAAGGCCCCAGTCATAGACGGAGCATTGGGCAGCGGTGCTTCAATATCTAGAAACAAGCCAGCATCCTTTACCGCTTTCGCTGTTGTGGGGCCAAAAGCCGCCAAACGAGTATTATTTTGTTTGAAATCCGGGAAGTTGACAAAAAGGGAATTAATACCCGAAGGACTGAAGAAGGCCAGGATATCATAATAAACATTCTTCAAGTCATTCAAGTTAGCTGCCACCGTATGATTAATAACCGCCTCCGTAAACGTGTAGCCATTTTGCTTAAGGAAATCCGGAATATCGCTCTTGCGGATATCTGAACAGGGGAAGAGAAATTTTTCGTTTTTGTGCTTTTTAATGATCTCTAAAAGATCCTTGGTATCCTTCAGCCCAGAGAATATCTTTCTCTTTCGAATAACGATGTATTTTTGTAGGTAGTTGGAGGTTTGATCCGAGATACAGAAATACTTCATATCAGCGGGCATTTCCAGTTTCAGTTCTTGACAAAGAGCGAAAAAATGATCTACTGCATTTCTGCTGGTGAAAATTATTGCGGTATGTTGAAGAATATCTACCTTCTGTTTTCTAAACTCCTTAGCGGGCTCCGGTTCGACCTGAATAAAGGGTCTAAAGTCGATTTTGAGGTTATATTTTTCAGCTAGCTTGAGGTAAGGTGAGTTTACATCAGTAGGAGCCTCCTGTGTGACCAAGATGCTTTTTACTTTTCGCATCCTGTCAGTAGCAGTTTCTGTCATATCAGCACGTATCGGGTTGACCTTCAATAGAAAAATACCTTAATCAAAACCACTAAGGGCATAATTTCGGATGCGCAAAGGTATGAAAATAAATGAAAAAAATGATAGGGCATTCGCGCCATCAACTTGAAATACATCACAACGGCACCACCGCAAAAAATGATCGACAGAATAGTGAATAGTTGAAAGAAGTAGTTTTGATCCCTCACATTTGCCACAAAATAAAACACCGTTATTAGCGTCAACACTGTCATGGCAATTAAGATAACCCTCACAAAGTTGAAAAACTGTATTCGCACAATATCTCGAAAACCAAACAGCTTGTTCAATACCATCAGCCACACTAATTTAATAATCAATAAACCAAAGATGATCACTGACAAGATGAACCATTGTTGAAATCCATGTGCTGTGGATCGAATGGCGAACTTAGACGCGATCAATACCCGATCATCCATCAAGTGAAACGAAACGAGTAAGATCAGCGCCAAAAACAGGCTACAAAAAAAATAAATAAGTAGATTAACACTGGAGGCTATTCGAAGTGCAAGTGTGCTTTCATCTCGATCCTGGAAGGAAAACAATTTATTTACGTTGAGGTAATCAAATGTTAACGTAGGGTTCGTTCTCAACAAGAGTGTAAAGCCGACTATCAGAAGCATGGAGGCTAAGATAGTAAAGTCGAGAAAGTAGTTACTCTTTCGTAAAATAGGTTCATCAGCCGCTGGAGGCTGTCCACTTTGTTGCAATTCAGATTTAAGATGATGCATTCCAAAAGAAGAATACAATCCAACAAAAAGTTGGTTCGAGTAAATGTTGGCAAGACTGTCAACAGAAAGTTTCACCTCACCCTTTGCTTGAACCACCAATTTTGAGTTAATAAAAACGGAAAATGCATGTCGTCCTTTCAACCACAGAACGCTGCCTTTTTCTTTCCGTGCGTCAATCCAGAAAAAAACGGTATTTGTAGATGTTGTTGTCGCTTTTACAAATTTACCCTCATGGCTGATTAGCCAACGATCCTTTAGATTCACGTTCGGTGATCCAACTTGCGCAAAACCACTCCAAGGGAATAAACAAAGGCATAGTACCAGACGCATAGTCGCAGACATCGCTCAAAAGTATCAGAATTGGCAGAGTTAACCGAGCGCCTACTTTGATTCAAGCAAAAAAAATCTCGACCTAGTTTTGTTTTAGAAATTGAGTGCCTCGAAAAAGTTTACTTTAGCGAACAAATTAGTAGTCAGATGAAATTCACTTTTGACCGCACCTCTGAGCAACTGATGACAATTATGGGGGAATTTTTCCTAACCGATTGAAGGACTAATGGCTGGGCTCTATATCCATATTCCGTTCTGTAAGCAAGCTTGTCATTATTGCGATTTCCATTTTTCTACTAACCAAGACTATCGTACCAAAATGTGCGAAGCGATCGCTACAGAAATTGAATTGCAAGCGAACTACCTCGATGGTGAATTGATCGAAACCATTTATTGGGGCGGAGGCACACCCTCGCTGCTGAGCGCTGGCGAACTTGCCATTATTTTTAACGCTATTCATAAGCACTTCAGCGTGCACGGAAAAGCAGAAATAACACTTGAAGCCAACCCGGACGACTTGACAACGGAAAAGCTGAAAGAACTTCAAATGGCCACCATTAACCGTCTGAGTATTGGTATCCAATCATTTGACGATGCTACACTTCAATTTTTTAATCGAGCGCACACGCGCGATGACGCTTTACGTTGTGTGGCCAACGCACGCGAAGTCGGTTTTGCAAATCTTAGCTTAGATTTGATTTACGCAGTGCCAGAACGTGCAAAAACCGTTTGGGAAAATGACCTTAGCGAGCTTACCAAATTACAACCAGAACACGTATCGGCTTATTCGCTCACGATTGAAGACAAAACTGTTTTTGGTAAATGGCAAAAGACTAAGCGACTAAAACCAATCAGCGAAGCAACCGGTGTGTCTGATTTTGAATTTCTTATGCAACATCTAGTATTCGAAGGTTACGAGCACTACGAAATATCCAACTTCGGCAAACCAGGCTTTGTTTCGAAACACAATAGCAATTATTGGAGGCAACAAAATTACTTGGGCGTTGGGCCCAGTGCGCACTCCTACAATGGCGTAAGCAGGCAGTTCACGGTGAGCAATAATCACCACTACCTGAAGGCAATCGCAGAGCGCATTGTGCCTTTTGAACTAGAAACATTAAGCAGAGAAAACAAGGTCAATGAATACATCTTCACTTCCTTACGCACCATGTGGGGTTGCGACTTGAGCTACCTTAAATCGACCTACAACTACTCGCTAGAAAACACTCCCGCCCTTACCAAAACACTCGAACTTCAACTGGGTGTGATAAACGATAATGTCTTGAGGCTCACGTTAAAGGGTAAGCTATTGGCCGATCAAATAGCGATCGACCTTTTTGCATAGGCAGAAAAAAGAAACCGAAATCAAAATAGATTTGTTAATTTTCTGCCATGGCAGTAGACGAGAAGCGGGTATTTATGCTGTTGAAGGCAGTGATCTACCATTACCACGGATTGGATGAGTTAGAACGTATTGATTTGGAAGAGACTGCTGAAAAAATGGAAGCAACCGAGGAATTGAAGTGGGGGCTTGACTTTATCGCTAAAGACTATCTTACTTCTTTTGACCGTGCTCGAATTTACCTGAACGAAATCATTGGGGACTACACAAAAGAGAAACGTGTTGAACTTATCAACATGGTGTGGCAGGCCAACAACCTGAAAGGATATGTGACGGAGATGGAAGCTACAGCCATGCTAAAGTTGGCCAAAGACTGGAGCGTGGAGAAAGAACTAATTGAGTTGGTTTTGCGATGATGTGTAAATTCGTTGATGTGCTAATTCGTTGATATACTAATTCAAAAAATCATCAACCTAAAGTGACATCATGTCCTTGAATTTGGCGGCCTGTCTTCTGCTCACTTCAACTTTGTCGCCACCGCGAAGCTTCACCATAAGCCCTCCATTAAACCAAGGTTCAATGCCCTCGACCCAACTCAAATTGACAATGTGTTTTCGGCTAGCCCGAAAAAAGGCACGTTCATCTAACTTCTCGTCCAGCGCATTTAATGATTTGTGAATCATTGGGCGATTGGTATCAAAGTATACCTTGATATAGTTGCCATCTGACTCAAACATCCGAACGTTGGAGAGGGTGACAAACCAGCAACGTTCACCGTCTTTTACAAATACTTGATCTTCGAGCCCAAGTTTTTTCTCCCCGCTTCGACCCGATTTGATTCTTTCTTTTTCCATCACCTTGTGCACCGCCTCGCTCAAGCGTTCAGCCACGATTGGCTTTAGCAGATAGTCAAGGGCGTTCACCTCAAATGCTTTCAATGCATGCTGGTCATAAGCAGTAGTGAAAACGACCATAGGTGCTGAGTCCAACGACTCTAACAATTGAAATCCGGTGCGACCCGGCATCTGAATATCAAGGAACAGCAAATCTGGATTCAACTCTTCGATTAGTTTCTCGGCTTCATCGGCATTCATCGCTTCGCCCACAATTTCAATGGAGGGGTGCGCTTCCAATAGGGTAGTCAGCTCTTTGCGCGCCAGACGCTCATCATCAATTATCAGTGCCTTCATTTTTTTAGTGACCGTAAATGTGGAATTATCAATTCTGTTAACACAAAATTATCCTTTTCGTTGGTGATTTTGAAGTGGGCAGCCTCTCCATATAATAGTTTTAGTCGTTGGATCGTATTCGCCAACCCCAGGCCCGCATTATTTTCCTTGTTGTTGTTATAATGCCCAGTACTTCGAATACGTATTTTCAAATCATCTACCTGGAGTTGAGTGGTAAGTTGTATCAGCCCGCCCCTCGTAAGTTTTGAAATCCCATGTTTTACACCATTTTCAACCAACGTCTGAATCATTAACGGGGGAACCAAAAAATCGTTGGATCCATCGGCAATTAGATATTCCACTCGCAGCCGCTCCTCAAAACGAATACTTTCCAACCCGAGGTAGTCTTTTACCATTTTCAGTTCGTCTTCGAAACGGGTAAGTCCTTTGTCGCGCGAGAGTGAGTTGCGCAAAATATTGGAAAGCTGATTGATGGCTTGCTTTGACTTCTCGGGGTTTTCGTCCACCAATGCCCGAATGCTATTTAGTGCATTAAAAATAAAGTGGGGATTAAGCTGTGCTTTTAAATTATTCAATTCAATCTCCTTCACCGATGCTTCGTACTTGAGCGAAGTGTTATAACGCTCCACATAAGTATAAATGAAGTAAAATGTTGCCCACAGGAAGAAAATGATGGCGTAAAAAAACGTGCCGCTGAGAAACGTAAAGGGATCGAAAACAACTTCTTTCTTGAACATACCCAAGGCAATGGAAACGGGAACTCGGAGGAAGTACATGGCAATACCTAGCAAAAATACCGTTAGCAAAACGCGCGGAATCAATCGAGAGAAGCCGAGGCTCAACCACTTCCAATTTATAATGATGTTTCGAAAGAGGTGAGAAACCCCCAAACAGAACAATGACTCATACAATAAGAAAATAACTCGTTGGTTTTGAACACCCTCCTTACCTGAGGCCAGAATGGCAGCAACTATCTGAAGGCCGGCAAAAAGAGCCCAACCACTGAGTTGCATTATCCAATACCACCGCTGCTTGTTGATGACCATGCGAAGCAAAAGTAGAGATAGGAGAGGTTGAAAAGAAGAGGAGTTATTTTAGCGGCATTAAAATCACTTCAACTCCGCCTTCAAAAACCTGCCTGTATAGCTCGCTGGATTTTTTTGAAACCTCATCGGGTGTGCCTTTTGTGGCTTTGTGACAATGTTAAAATAGAAGGATTTATTGTGAACAAGTTCACCCTGCTGGACTAAATCCTTATTTTTGATAAGTGTAATGGTTGCTGCCTTTAATGACTCCTATTAGCAAAGACTTAATTTTTTTCAAGACTAGCGTTAGTTACGTTGATGGAATTAGACGAGTTTAGTACATTTTTTCAACAGCATTATCCAACTCTTTGCGCCCGTATTAACCTATTGGTCCAACAATCTGATCTCGCTGAAGACTTAGTGCAGGATGCGTTTGTGAAATTTTGGGAAGTGAAACCTGTATTGCTAAACAAAAATGCCGCCCCCGGCTATGTTGCGAAAATGGCCGTCAACAATGCGCTCGCGCACCTTCGCACAAAGCGGCAACAAGAAAAAAAGATGAAAGACCTTGTGGCTGGTCAATCCATGGCTAGCAACCCAACCGAAGAGGGAATTAATTACAATGAATCTGAAAAGAAATTGTTGGATGCGTTACAGAGACTTCCACCAGCTTGCCGCGAAATATTTATCCTCAGTCGCTATGAGCAGATGAGCTACAAGGAAATTGCGAACCAACTTGATCTGTCCATCAGGACGGTAGAAAACCAACTCCTCAAAGCTTTAAAATTCATGCGCGAGTCCTTACTCGCTTTAGCTACGTATTATTTCTTCTAAAAATTTCTCTTCCGCGCATAGGGGTGATGCCCATATTCTGCATCATCAGCTAAACACTATTTTTAATCACAATGACCGAAGAGGAAGTTTGGGAACTAATGGTAAAAAGCCATCAGCTCTCCATAGCTGAGCATGAATCTGAAAGATTGGATGCGTGGATCCGCGAAAATCAAGCTAATCGTCTTTTAGCCGATGGAATGGCAAAACTATTGAGCCAGACCGATATTCATCAAGAACCATCTAACTACAACGCTAAAATTGCATGGGCCAAAGTAGAAGGACGAGTTACCGCTAACTCAAAAGTAAGGTACTTCACCCCTACCTTATTCCGTTGGGCAGCAGCCATTATGATCATTGGACTAATAAGCGTTGCTTATTGGCAGCTTGGAGAGCTATCGCTAGCGAAGAAGAAAATTACGGTAAGCACCAAAAGTGGTGAGTCAAAAAAAATAGTACTGGGCGATAGCACTCAACTATGGCTAAACGAAAACTCCATTTTAACCTATTCTAGGGAATTTGATGACGATACTGTTCGATTGGTTCAGTTGAATGGCGAGGCATTTTTGGAGGTAGCACATGATCAGGAAAAGCCATTTATAGTAAGTGGAAAAAATTACGAAACTCGGGTGCTGGGTACGTCTTTTAATGTTCAACTATCGGAAAAGGAAAACAGCGTAGTGGTAGTTACTGGCAAAGTTCGGTTTTCTCACAAGAAAAATGGGGAAATTGGTTCATCCGTTGTAATCGAAAAAGGTTTTCAAGCCACTGCAAATCAAGATCATGAACTAACGTTGAGCCCAACAACTAACCAGAATAAACTGGCATGGCATACGCGTACACTAGAATTTAGAAATCAAAGAATAACCGATGTAATAACAGAACTTTCATCTTACTATCGTGTAGTTATTCAAATAAAGGTAGATAAACCTCAAGATTACCTATTCACAGGCACGATCCATCAGGCATCGGCAGAAACGGCACTCGAAACCATCTGCTACTCGCTTCACCTCCGCTGGAAGAAAACAACCCGAGGGTATTTAATTTTTAACGAATAATCCTATTCAAACTGGCCTTTTTTATGAAAAAAATAAAAAGGAAATTGATTTGTTTTGCCGTTTTCTTCCAACTCATTTCAGGGACAGAATCAATAGCTCAATCTACGGATCGGCATTCGTTCAATTACAATTCCGTCCGTTTTGAAGATGCTCTATTCACTTTGACTAAGATTTATGGCGTAAAGTTTTCGTATGGAAGCAAAGAAGTGCCGACTGATCGATTGATCGTTCTGCAAGCTAACGACAAAACACTAACGGAAGTATTGGCAAAAATTCTTCCTCCGCTGCACGTCAAATACAAATGGATTGGCAATGGTATTACACTAACCTCTATTCCCCTCCGCCAAAGCATTCGAGGCAGAGTGATGGATCAAGATTCGGGCGAACCACTTGAAGGGGTTAATGTGGTGATTCAGGAAAATGACTCCATCATCGGGAGCACCACCGATGCGCAAGGTTATTTCCATTTGGCAAACGTAATCGTAGGCAGGCATACCATTAAGGCAACGTACTTGGGTTACGAAAATTCACAAGTAGCCGATGTGTTGGTTTACACCGGCAAGGAACCTATGATTTCCATCGGCATGAAAGAATCATCTACTAATTTGCAAGAAATTATTATACGCCCTAATCAATCGAATGGCCAGCCTGTCAATTCATTTTCGCTTTCGGGTGGGCGTTCCATTTCAGTAGAAGAAACAAAAAGATTTGCTTCTAACTTTAACGATGTAGCTCGCATGATCACCGCCTACCCGGGCATCACTTCCACCAGCGATTTTAATAACAGTATTTCCATTCGCGGCAATTCACCCAACAGTTTGCAATGGCGATTGGAGGGTATAGAAATTCCAAGCCCAAATCATTTTGCGTCTTTCGGTGGCTCAGGCGGAGCAGTAAGTATGCTCAGTATTAATTTGCTCGACAATTCTGACTTTTACACTGGAGCATTTGCTGCAGAATATGGCAATGCCCTTTCGGGTATTATGGATATGAAACTGCGAAAAGGCAATCAACAAAAAAGTGAAAAATCTTTTCAGCTAAGCTTTTTGGGTATTGATGCAGCGGCTGAGGGCCCTTTTAAGAAAGGAAAAAAAGCATCTTACTTAGCGAACTACCGCTATTCTACCGCAGGTATTTTGGCTGGCCTGGGTGTGTTGCCAAAGGGTGCTGCCCCTACTTATCAAGATCTATCTTTTAATCTATCGTTTCCGCTCTCTTCTGGCACGCTCAACGTTTGGAGTGTAATGGGAGATGGTATCTTCAACGAAAGCGTTTCTTTTGGGGGTAAAAACAATTTGACGACCAGCTGCGTGATTGGGGGTGTTACTTTTGTTAAGAACTTCAATAAAAGTTTATCCATCAACGGCACGGCCTCTGGCACCTACACCTACGATAAATTAACGCAAGAGCGAATCTTTTCTAACAATGTACTGGAGGAGATAAGATGGATCAGAAATCAAAGTGAATCCTTACGCATCTCTACACAGCTAAACAAGAAATTTTCGCCTGGTAGTTTACTGAGGGTAGGCTTTGTATTTAGCCACCGCGATTATCAAATCGGTCAACGCTTTATCGATTTCACTGATAATAAGAAACTCAAAAATCCACTTGACTCAGATGGCATTGCCCAATACGCTCAAGCTTATGCGCAATGGAAAAAAAATTTAGGCGAAAAATTTACGTTCAATACTGGGCTGCATGGAATTTATGTTTTATTCAATCAAAAGTATTCTGTCGAGCCGCGTGTGGGGTTGTCTTATCAAATTTCAGAAACCAAAATCATTGGCACAGCAGTGGGGCTTCATAGTCAATTGCAACAGCTTGCATTGTATCATCAAAAATTTGTACTGCCAGATGGCTCTGTTGAATACTTGAATAAAAATTTAGATCTTTCAAAAGCTTTGCATTACGTTCTCAGTTACGATTGGCAGATAGGGAAAACTCTGCACGCGCGGGCGGAGGCCTATTATCAAAACCTTTATCAAATACCTGTTTATGTCGGCAATAATATCACACCTTATAGCGCGACATTCTCTGCACTTAACACTTTAAGCGAATACCTCAACTCCCGGCTAGACAGTAGTGACCCCATTCCACTAGCCAATACAGGCGCTGGAGAGAATTACGGATTAGAACTTAGCCTCGACAAAAGGTTTTCGAATAACTACTATTTTTTATTTACAGGTACGCTTTATCAATCACATTATCGTGGAGCCGATGGCGTACAACGCAATACTTCGTTTAACGGGCAGCATATATTCACCGCCTTGGCCGGAAAGGAATATAACACCGGCATACGAAAGTCAAACATCTTTGAATTGAACGCGCGCGTTTCGTGGGCGGGCAACAATCCTCAAACACCTATTGATATTGCAAGTAGCTTAAAGCAAGGGCAACAAGTGTATGATTATAGCAGAAGCTATGAATCAATTCTTCCGGACTATTTTCGTTTGGATGTTCATATCGGTTTTCGCAAAAGTCGGGAAAGAGCTGCACACATTTGGTCGTTTGATATTCGTAACTTTACTAACCGTCAAAATCCCCGCTCCGAATCTCTTAACTTTAATTCTGGTAAAATTGGCTATGAATACCAGTTGGGACTTATTCCAGTACTAAGTTATAGGATTGAATTTTGAAATGATATTTTTTCACTCCCGAAAGACTTAATTCACTTCAATTCCGACTTCAAAAACCTGCCTGTATAACTCGCTGGATTTTTAGAAACTTCTTCGGGTGTGCCTTTTGCTATGATCATGCCTCCTTTGGCCCCGCCTTCTGGCCCCAAGTCAATAATATGATCTGCTGATTTGATCACATCCATATTGTGTTCTATCACCAACACAGTGTTTCCTTTGTCGACTAATTTTTGCAACACATCTAGTAGATGGCTGATGTCTTGAAAATGAAGGCCGGTAGTAGGTTCGTCTAATATGTAAAGTGTCTTGCCTGTGTCTCGCTTCGAAAGTTCGGTTGCCAACTTGACGCGTTGCGCTTCTCCCCCCGACAGTGTAGTGGCATGCTGACCCAATGAAATATAGCCGAGCCCTACTTCACCCAGGGTTTGTATTTTTCGCAAGATGCGGGGAAGCTTATCAAAGAAAGTGATGGCCTCCTCCACCGTCATATCCAACACATCGCTAATGGACTTGCCCTTGAATCTAACTTCCAGCGTCTCGCGATTGTAGCGTTTGCCTTTGCAGGTTTCGCAGGGCACGTATACATCCGGCAAAAATTCCATTTCAATCAACCGCAAGCCTGCACCCTCGCAGGTTTCGCAGCGACCTCCTTTTACGTTAAACGAAAAGCGCCCCGTTTTATAACCTCTGATTTTGGCTTCAGGCATATTCGCAAACAAATCTCTGATTTCTGTAAACACTCCGGTGTAGGTTGCGGGGTTCGACCGTGGCGTTCTGCCAATCGGAGATTGATCTACTTCAATCACCTTATCAACCAGCTTCAACCCATCTATTTTTTTATACGGCAATGGCTCCTGTCGCGAGTTAAAGAAAAACTGATTTAAAATCGGGAAGAGCGTATCGTGAATGAGTGTTGACTTTCCGCTGCCGGAAACCCCGGTGATACAGATGAATGTTCCCAGTGCCAAGTGCAAATCAACATTTTTTAAGTTATTGCCAGTGGCTCCCAAAAGTGTGAGGCTTTCACCACTTCCTTTTCTACGTTCTTTTGAATAGGTAATACCCATCTTTCCACTCAAGTACTTCGCAGTCGTGCTATCTATTTTTAAAAATGTCTCCGGGTCTCCTTCTGCCACAATATGGCCGCCATGTCTTCCTGCACCCGGGCCAACATCGATAATATAATCTGCCTCGAGCATCATCTCTTTATCATGCTCTACTACAATGACGGAGTTTCCTAAATCGCGGAGGTCCTTCAACGCTTTTATCAACTTGGCATTATCACGTGCATGCAACCCGATGCTGGGCTCATCTAAAATATAGAGCACGCCCACCAATTGAGTGCCTATCTGAGTAGCTAAGCGAATGCGTTGTGCTTCACCACCACTTAATGTTCGGAGTGGTCGGTTCAAATTCAAATAGTCCAGACCTACGTCTAATAGAAAACCAATTCGTTTTCTGATTTCTTTCAATACTTCTACCGCAATCTGATTTTGCTTGTCGCTGATGCGATTCTCCAGCCCATCAAACCATTTCTTAAGTACATCGATATTAAGTTGGGCAAGCTCAGCAATGTTCTTGTTGTCTATTTTAAAGTGAAGTGATTCTTTCTTTAATCGCGCCCCATGGCACTCTGGGCAAATCTTAGTGATTGTAAAATCGTCTACCCATTTTTTAATGGACTCAGATCCTTCCTCTTTTTGTTTTTGCAGAAAGTTGACTATTCCTTCAAACTGCGTGTTCCACTCTGTGCCGGGGTACTTCACAGACGCAACTGCCACCGGCATCTCATCGCCATACAATAAAACGTGAAGTGCTTCTTTGGGAATATCCTTGATAGGCGTAGTGAGCGTGAGTTTATATCGTTTTAAAATTGCTTCGATTTTTTTAAAAATCCAGATGTCGCGGTATTCTCCAAGTGGTAAAATGCCGCCCCGACTTATACTCAACTTCTTATCGGGTATCACAGATGCTTCGGTGATCTCTTCTATTTGACCCAGGCCATTGCATGTCGGGCAAGCTCCATAGGGAGAATTGAATGAAAAATTGTTGGGCGCTGGCTCATCGTATGACAAGCCAGTTTTAGGATCCATCAGGAATTTTGAAAAGTGGTGTACCTTTCCACCTGCCTTGCCTGCCCTCCGCTCCGCTTCGGAAGGCGGGCCGGCAGGCAGGTTCTCTTCCTGCACCATGATCACCCCTTTGCCTTCTTTTAAAGCTGTATTGATCGACTGACTGATGCGGTACCGATCAGTGGCTGTCGGCACAATGCGATCGATCACCATTTCAATATCGTGTATCTTGAAACGATCTAGTTGCATTTTAGCGGTGATGTCCACCACTTGACCATCTACGCGCACTTTGGTATAGCCTTGCTTCCTGATCTGAACAAACAACTCGCGATAGTGACCTTTCCTTCCTTTGATCACGGGCGCCAAAATGATTAACTTCTTGTTGTTGAAATTAGAAATGATGGCATCCAAAATTTGCTCTTCGCTTTGGCGCACCATCTTGTCGCCTGTTTGATACGAAAACGCTTCGCCCGCACGAGCAAATAGCAAGCGAAGGAAATCATAAATCTCTGTAACTGTTCCAACGGTAGATCGCGGATTGCGAGAAGTCGTTTTTTGTTCAATAGAGATGACCGGACTAAGACCGTTGATCTTGTCTACGTCAGGGCGCTCGAGGTTGCCCATAAAACTTCTCGCGTAGGCCGAAAAGCTCTCCATGTATCTGCGTTGTCCTTCGGCATAAATCGTGTCAAACGCAAGGGATGATTTTCCGCTTCCGCTAATACCGGTAAGGACGACCAATTTGTTGCGCGGAAAGGAGACGCTTATGTTCTTAAGGTTATGTTCACGTGCGCCAATGATTTCAATGAAATCGTGGCCTGATATATCTTTTATTTTTTTTGCAACAGTTGTGGGCATGAAATAGTACCTCTACTCGGGGCTGCAAGCTACACGCTTTCTGCTGCTCGCTCAATGGGAATTTGGATTCTTTTTGAATTTTTAAAAAGCGAAATCCTCTTTTAAAAGGCGAGACTGAATCTTACCGATTTCTTCGCTGATTTTGACATAGCCGTTTTCCTTCCACTCAAAACCAATGGCTAATTTCGTTTCCGGATCAACGACCCAATATTCCTTAACTCCGAATTTGGCATAGAGGTCTTTCTTTTTTGTCAAATCATGCGATCGATTTCCCACAGATAATACTTCAACTATCAAGTCAGGCACTCCCTTGAAATTACCGTGTGGCTCAATCTCACCTTTGTTGGACGACAAAACAACAAATATGTCAGGCTGAACTGCATTCTGAGTCTTATCTAGATAGACATCGTAGGGCGCATAAAAAACAAATCCGCGCCCTGTATCTTCGATCAGTTGATCCAGAATTTTTGATATCTTTTTTGCTGTTGTAAAATGATTGGTGTTTGGTGCTGGCGACATATAGATTTGATTATCGATCAATTCGGCCAATGTCCCTTCGGGAAGCAATTCATACACTTCCATCATAGTGCGGGGCGGACGTTCAATTGTATATTCCATGATTTAAAGGTAATAGAAACGAGCGAAAAAGTAAATCTCCGTGCGGCAGAGAAACAAGCTCCATTTACATTTGAGCGATGCCAAGTCCGCCTGTACTCGCGATGACGGTCTCAATCAACCTTCATCCACTCAAAAACCTGATAGTGTTCGCCATTCATACCTAGCCGAGTATACACGTTTTGCGCAGATTGGTTTGTCTTATCTACGTACAACCGAATGCCTCGCCAATCAGGTTCAGTATTCACAAGGTGTTGGATGTGGTGATACAATTTTTTATAAACTCCCTTGCTGCGATGAGCTTCCGGGATGTAGACAGATTGAATCCAAATCACCGTACCGCAACGCCAATCGCTCCACTCGTGGGTTGTCATCAGACAACCGATCACTTCATCATTTTCTTCGGCTACATAATACCTCCCTTTTGACGAGTCCTTAAACAACCGTTGGACGCCTTGCGAAAGGGTAGCAATATCCAGTGTAATGTTTTCTGTTTCTAGCGCCATCTTCAATTGAAAATCAATGATCGATGGGATGTCGTGTTCGGTGGCTTCTCGAATTTGAATGGTGTCCATTATTCTGTTGTTGTTCAAAATGCTATCCTATTTCTGGCCCGAATACACGCTTGCGGTAAGTTTAGATTTGCACATTGAGATGTTTTTAAAAGGCGCAAAGATAGAATTATGCCCATAATCGGACGAAAAAAGTGAAAATACGTGGTTTTCCCCGTATGAAATACGTGGTTTTCCCCGTTGCGCAGATAGGCGCTCGCGTTCCACCTTTGCTCTCGGTTTAAGGTTAATTAGGATGAAGGTATTGGTAGTCCACCGGAACGAGGCCGTTTTAGAAAGTATCAAAGCACAACTGTCGCAATGGTACATTCGATCTTGCATGTCAGGATTGGATGGATTATTGTGCTGCCGTGGCGAACACTTTGATCTTATTTTATGCGGTCTTGATTTGCCGGTGGTTACCGGTATCGAAATGGTGCGATCCATACGCAACTTCTCGGTCAACAAAAAGACACCCGTTATTTTGCTGGCCGAGGGAAAGGAAACGGCTGATCACGTTCGACTGCTCAATTTGATGAACGCGAACCTGTTGACCCTGGAGGAAGTGACCGAAATGCAAAACCTGAATTTAGAATGACATCAATGTATCTTCAACCCACCCATTCCACCTACCACGAAGGGCTTTTGCTGTTTGCACACCTGTTGATGAACGTAGATGGTTTTGTAGACGAGCGCGAACGAAAAGCCCTTGAGGAAATCCGAAGGGAAGAAAATATTCCGGAAGAAACGTTTTCAACCTTTCAGGAAGCCCTCATCAAGAAATCGGAAAAAGAACTTTTTCAAGATGGCATAGACTTGCTGAACAGCTGCTCAGACCAAGAACGGTTATGTGCCTTGGTTCACCTCTACCTGCTCACAGAATCTGACCTGTCGATTCATCCCCGTGAGGTGAGATTGCTGCTCTATTCTTTAAGAAGGACCCATGTTGATTTTGATGAAATTGAACTAACGGCACGATTGGTGAAGGCCAATAAAGCGACTTCACAACGAGCCGCTTCGCTAGAGCTTTACAAATCCCTTACGAATGGCCTCTAGCGCCATGCCGGTTCTGCTCTGCACGTTTAGTTTTGTAAACATCGAGGCACGATACCCATCGATGGTGCGCTCACTTAAATTCATAATCGAGGCGATATCGCGATAAGATAAGTCGCTGCACGATAGCTTCAAGAAATACAATTCCCTTTCTGTCAGGTGAAGAGACGAATCAGCCTCTTGTGCGGAACTTATCAATTTTTGATAGCTGATAGCCGGATTGTAATAGCCAAACCTATGCACTTCATCCAGCGCATGTTCCAGCTCGTTCGGATGGATGTCTTTAAACAAATAGGAACAACATCCGGCTCGCAGCATTTTAATGATCGTTTCTTCCTTGTCGTCCATCGATAGTGCCACTTTGCGTATGGCCGGGTAAGTCTGATGCAGCCACGCTGCGGTTTGGGGGCCATCCATCTGTGGCATAGACACATCGATTAGCATCAACTCAGGGATCACCTCGGCCTGTGCTATCTTTTGTTGTAGGTCAATACCATTGGTGGCATCCATCACCACCTGCGTATTTTTGAAACTGGATAACAACAGCGTCAACGACTTTCTAAAAAGCTGGTGATCGTCTACCAGCCCAACTTTAATTTTCGAAAAAATAGGTGTGGCTTCCGCGCTTGGTGTTTCCTCGTCCATGGGTTGCTAAAGCGGTAAGTTAATAAAAAGATGAGTACCCGCAGGGCCTGACTGCCACGATACCTGGCCGCCCAACAGTTTCACCCGATGACGAATATTGGTCACCCCTACGCCTTCAATAGAGTGGTCGTTCACATCAAAGCCTTTCCCATTGTCGGCAATAGAAATGGTCAATGCGGATTCATTCTGCTCGGCTTGCACCGTGATGTGCGAAGCCTTGCCGTGTTTTACGGCATTTTGCAGCGCTTCTTGCGCAATGCGAAACAAAATAAGTTGCCGATCGAGCGATAAGTTGATCAATGAGGGATGCAATAACGTTACCGTCACTTCTTTGGTAGCCATTAATCGATTCGCTTCGGTGCGCAAATTGTCGATCCAATTAAATTTTTCAAGCCACTCCGTGTTCAGCGACTTACTCAGTGCCCTTAGCTCCTGAATAGCTTTTGAAATCGTGTCGTCCAATACATGAAACTGTTGAGATGAAGCCCCCGATCGCTCTGCCACACCCACCATAAGCTTGGCGCTACCTAACAGTTGCCCAATGTTGTCGTGCAATTCGCTACCAAGATGGTTAAGCGTTTCCTCTTGTGCTTCGAGGCGCGTTTTTAACAGCTCATGCTGAAACTGATTGCTCAGTTCCTTTTTCTCCAACAAGAATTTTAACTGCCTCTTTTGATAAATCAAAAAGAGCACAATCATTCCCACCGCAACAAACAGGAGAAAGGCAGATCCTACAACGATGATGGCAATTTCTTGCGAAAGAATATCCATAACATACTGCCCCCTATAAAAAGGACGCTTAAAAATAGAAGAACATTATGACCCAACCATAGCTGCATAAGGTACACCCGATTTTCAATTGAATAGTCGTTGGAGATTTGGAGCTTTCTGGTCAGGTATCCGTAAGTTAAAAAAACAAAGAACGAGCCCAAATGGTAAAACAATTGCGAAGAGACAAACCAAAAATCAAAATTCCAGGACAAAGGTTCTTGGGTAACGTTGGTAAGAATTTGATGCATGAATAAAAAAGACATCAACACCACTCCTACCGATAAAATAACGAACCCCATACTATCAAAGACTTTAGGCGGCTCGGCTCGAAAAACATCCGTCAAATAATAGGCCGATTGTAAAATAACAAAGACTATAACGATCCTCTTTTTTAAAGTGGAAATGAAAGTGTAATAAAAATAGGTGCCAACACCAATGCTTGAGAGCAGACACAACAAAATGTAAAAGGTAAGATTGGGAAAAGCATTCGCTGCCTTCCACATCAATAACGTAGCAATGAAGTAGTAAGCGACAAGTGCTCGCCATTTAGGATGTTTGTCGCTACGCGTGTGCCAAAGCATCAATAAAAAGCAGATGCCATAGCAAAAGGGTTCAGAAAAGTCGTGAAGTAAAGTTTGAAAGGTGGTCATCTATTACAGCGTTGAAGAAGGCAAATTGCAAATGCGCTATGTAACTTATCAAAATGAAATGACCGGGTAATCCATCTTTCGAAAAAAAATATCCCTGGTCATTCCACTTTGATTTTAAAGAAGCGTAAACCTAATTGGGTAATCCGGGAGGTTTCGGACCACCATCAATACCATTGTCAGCGCGGGTTACCGGCTTACCGCTGGCAGAAAGTCCTTTTGCTTTAATGGTTAATGCCCCCACTTGCCCGCCCCCTTTCTTGTCAACTGCTTCTACCGAAACAGTAAACACCACCTTGGCTGGTTCTTTGTCCAGCAATTTTTTAAGCTCTGCCCCGCTGAATTCGAATTCGAATGCGGGGCTCCTTCCTGATTTTTTTGCCATAATAATTGTGTTTAGGGTTTAGTAATTTATTTGATGCCCAAAGGTGAAAATCCTTTTTGTAAAATGATACGTGGAAAACCACGTATTTCATACGGGGAAAACCACGTATTAAATACGAGGAAAACCACGTGCAAAATACGGGGAAAACCACGTTGACTATCTCCCTCCAGCTTCCCAAGTTTGTCATGTCAACGCGCAGCGATTGACAACTGGCATTTTTACCCATGGAAATTGTGACGAAGGCGAAAGCCAATAAAACAGGAACTGAACGATTGTCCATTGAAGTGCATGGCGGTAAAGAAATTATTATGGTTGACTACCAAAAGCTAAAGGAAAAGGAAATGATCGAGTTGCATCAAGCCAATTTCGATTGGGTGACCCAAACAAGGACTCAGCTCATTCTGTTCGACTACCGAAATTGTTGTGTGACGCCTGCGTTTGTAGTAGAGGCAAAAAAATTTACCGCAGCCACGCTGAAACACATCTACAAAGTGGGACTGCTGGGCATCGACTCCGTAAAGTCGTGGATATTAAAAGGCATACTATTAACCTATCCGGTCAATTTTAAGCCTTTCCACACCAAAGAAGAAGCTAGTCAATTTCTAACCGAATAACCCCCACCCATCATGGCCAAGAAAAGAAAAAAACAAAAACGCATTTTCAATTGCATCGGCTCGCGCAAAACAGAAAAAGATTGGGTCTTTGAATCTGCCGCAGGCGCCAGAGCGGCACAAACCAACATACCCACCGCCAAAGACCTGCGCGCCTCCTGGTGGAAAATTGCCAATCAGGAACAAACCGGCTCGTGTGTGGGCTGGGCTACGGCCGACAGTGTGCTGCGGTGGCATTTTGTAAAAAAAGGCCTGCTGAAAAAAGAACAACTGCTATCGGTGCGCTACCTGTGGATGGCCTCGAAAGAGACAGACACAGACGTGAACTATGCTACTACCTTTTTGGAAGGTGCTGGCACGAGCATCAAGACAGCACTGGACATCGCCCGAAAATTTGGTACCGTGCAAGAATCCGTTCTACCTTTTGGCGGTAGCCTCTCTCCCCTCGATGAAGATGTGTTTTACGCAAAGGCTGCCAACGGAAAAATTGCGAGTTACTACAATCTCATCAAAGGAGACAACCTCGCCAACTACCGCAACTGGATTGCCAACAACGGCCCCATAGCCGTGCGCCTAGAGTGCGACAGCACGTGGGATGACATTGGCAGCGATGGTGTGCTTGACGAATACGACCGCGCTAGTGCCGGCCCCGAGGATGGGCATGCCGTAGCTCTCGTGGGCTATACCAAAAACCATTTCATTGTGCGCAACAGTTGGGGCACCAATTGGGGCGACAAAGGCTTTGCCTACGCAACCAATGCGTACACGGCAGCTGCTTTTGATGAAGCTTATGGCGTCATCCTTTAGATCAAAAAATACCTAAAAAGGGGTATTGATAGCCAAGTAAACCTGTAGGAGATTTGACAAAAGAAAAACAGACAATAAACAACCACACTTTACAAAACCAGTTATGAGTTGGTCAAACATCAGTGAACAACACAAAGCCACCTTTCACCGCGACTATGTAGCCTGCCACGAGCCGCACGAGCGAGGTTGGCTGGTGGATAATGTGCTGACGGCTTTTCCACAATACCGCAAAAGCGTGGTAGAGCGCGCCATACAAGAAGTATGTACGGCCATGAGCACCACGCCCCGCAAACGCCCCGAATTTTTAGAAAAGCTTAAGCAGCAATTGGAAGGACAGCGACTGTCAAATAAAGTGTCGGCTAAAAAAGCATAAAGGAAAGCTATGGAACTATTAAAACTGTTCAATCCATTTGTTAAATCTTCCGGCCACAAGCCCATGGAAGATCATACGCTATACCAAATTACTACCAACAGCCACAACTACTGCGGTTGTATTGTGCACCAGAACGAAGTGATGATAAAGCTCCAAAGCAAAGAAGGCAAGCCGGTGAAAATTTTAAAAGAGAATATTAGAAGTATTGCGGTTTTGTAAAACCTTAAATAATCCACTATGAATTTTTTTATAACCAATCGCGAAATTATAACCGACTCAAATGGTGTAGAATCCGTTCGCGAAGATGGCAAGGAGAAAGCTGCAGACAAGCTGAGGTTCGGTACCTATGCTGACGGAAAGTTTATCCTTTACCCGGAGCCAGATAACGAGTTGGAAGGGAGCTACGCAAACTTGGCAAATAAAAATGTCAATGACCTAAAAGGATCGGCTCATTTTTTCAAATTACTTTATGATGAGCTGAGTAAAGGCGGCAAAAACGCAAAGAACAACAACGTTCTTTTTTTTATTCATGGCTTTAATACCAATCTAGAAGATGTACGAAGCGTGTTTAAAAAATTGCAAAAGTTATATGTCGACAATCCCAAATGCCCTATAAGCCATATTATCATTTTTACTTGGCCGGGTATGAGCCCGAAAATACCTTATCACTATTTTAATGATCGGGAAGATGCGATTGCTTCAGGCAAGGCATTAGCAAGAGGAATTGAAAAGGTCACAAAGTTCTTCCAAACGTTTCTGCTTGCTGACGGGAATGAGCCATGCAACCGAAGCATCCATCTGATGGCGCATAGCATGGGCAATCGAGTGCTTGAACATGTGATGTTAGAACTAAAAAAGAACCAGTCTCAAACGCGTGAGCTATTTAGCGAAGTTATACTAATAGCAGCCGATGTGAACTATAACATCTTCGAACCGAATGAGCCCTTTAGTGGACTGATCGAAATGGGTAAGCGTGTTCATATCTATTTTCATGAGGCTGACCGCGTCTTGGATATCTCGAAGTACACAAAAAACTTTAGCAATCGCCTTGGGCGCTATGGGCGCAAGAAAATAGACTCGGCTCAAATTGACGTGATTGACGCAAATGTGACAATCGTCAAGGATGACCTAGAACCGGGTTTTGGTACTGATAAACTGAATCATTGGTATTACTATTCCTCTTCCGAGGTCGTAGATGATGTAGCAAAGGTATTGAGCGGAAAAAAATCAAAATTCACTGTAAAAAAATAAAATAACGGAGTTAGCCGAAAATCCACAGAAGAGTAGGCGAGAAATATAAATACGATGGGAGCATTTCAAATCCTTGACTTAATTATTGGAATGGCATTCGTCTACTTCTTACTAAGCCTGATTTGCGTAGCGCTTCAAGAGATAAAGGCAAGAAAGTACAACGAACGATCAGAAAATCTTCGAAAGTGGGTGTACGATACTTTTAAAAAGGGAAAAGAAAATAATGAGCTGGCTGAAAAGCTTTGGAATAACATTATTATCGATGGTCTTACTCAAGAAGGTAAGGCTGCTTCTTACATACCCAAAGACGTTTTTGTAAGTGCTTTGTTTGATGAAATCCACTATGATTCAAACGATAAAAAGGAAAGAAAAGAAAGTGGAAATGACGACAATGGTTCCAGTAAAGAACCCTACGATTTTAACTCTATACGTGAATCAATTGAGACATCAACATTGCTGCCCAATCGGATAAAAAGAGTCTTAAGACAAATTCACAGTGAGTCCTATGGCAATCTTGAAAGTTTTAAAGATCGGCTTGAAAAATGGTTTGAGAACGCGATGGATAGAAATGCTGGGACATTTAAAAAACAAGCACAGAAATGGGTGCTTGTTTTTTCAATTTGCGTGACGGTCTTCCTAAATGTCGATTCTGTAAAACTAATTGACTATTTCTATCGCAATCCTGCTGAAGCAGCTCGGATTGCCGATGCTGCTGAAAAAATGCTGAAGGATAAAGTAGTAGTCAGCGATACTTCAAAAACAACAAAAAAGCTATTAGAAGATGTCAAGTTAGGGATCAATGAATTAAAAGGTTTGAAATTACCAATTGGATGGAGAAAGGAAAACTTGAAACGCAGTTTTTGCAATTCAAATCCGTGGACTAATGCTGGCAACGTACTGATGACTCTTTTGGGTTGGTTTATTACCGCCATTGCTGTTTCCTTGGGTGCCCCATTCTGGTATGATACACTTAACAAGTTAGTCGATCTGCGCTCAGCCGGGAAAAAGCCGTCAGCGACCTTACCAGCAGGTTCGGGCGATCCCGGCAAAACAACTACTGATAATCCCATTGGATGATGAAAGCACGAGTTATATCAAGACTAAATAAAAGGCTGTGGCCAAGTACCAAGAATACTCCGCTTCCGAATCCGCTTAATCCAAACGATGTTGTAGATATAACAACAGAAATTGACGGTGAAGCTGTTATTGCAACCAATAGCAAATGGTACAAAACAGACAAAGGATTTTATGTATGGAGTGGTGGAGTTGAACCGATAAAAGAGACCCCAAAACTACCTGAAGTTTGGATTGATTATAATGGAATGTTTGAAAATATCCCCGATGAGTGGAGAGCTTCAAAAGGATCAAATACTAAAGTAGCTGTTTTAGATTCTGGAATATTTGCTGCTCATCCAAATTTAGGACTAAAACCAACTAACGTTTTGGATCTAAGCCGAAGTAAGTATAATGGAGAAGATAGGTTAGGGCACGGAACACACTGCGCTGGATTAATAGGTGCATCTGCAAAAACCCAAAATGGAGTTTCAGGGATTGCACCATCTACTGAAATAATTTCTATAAAGACACGGCATGAAACTTTTAAATATGATGAGACAACGGTTGCAAATGCTATTCTAAAATCAATATCACTTAGGGTAAATGTGATTTCCATGAGCTTCAAGCTTGCTTATAGTGACAGTAATGAGCTAAAGGATGCGATATTAAAGGCTAAAGATGAGGGAATAATTTTGGTTGCAGCTGCAGGAGACAATGAAGTGTTAACGCGAAATGAATTCAATAAGCCAGCATTTTTCGATAACGTAATTTCTGTTGGTGCAGTTGATTTTTCATTTAATAACAGTAAGCCTAGTTTTAATAGCAAACTCAATTTTATTCTTCCGTTAGCCTATTTGAATTCCACTACAATAAAGGAGAATCAGTATTACGAAGTAATGAGAGGGTCTAGTATGGCTACTGCCCTAGTTTCTGGAATAATATTATTGCTACTAGACAGTGACCAATCTATAAGAACAAAAACGAGCGTCATTAACTCATTGAATTCTTTCGCTACACAAATTGAAAATCTTCGCGAAAACGATAAACTCAAATTATTCAAAATATGAAAAATCTACTAGTCTTACTTGCATTTGTGCCCATTGTCTCCTATTCTCAAATTGCCTACTATGATGCTATTACTTTGCGCGATTCTTTAAAATGTCGTGATAATGTTTGCCAATGGAACGACTCGAAATCACTGGCAATACTACAATTCTATTTTGGACAGCCACAGTCTAATGAAAATAGAGATGCTTTTTACGTGAGGCTGATTTCTGCAAACCCATTTTTAAAGGCTTACAAATACAACTCAGGAGAAGTTCAATCTTCTGAAATAGCAACAGCAGTGAATGGGTTGTCTCAGGTTGGAAGTTCAATAGGCGGTCTCAACGTTACCAGCATTGCCAATGCAGTAGCCGCTTTAATGATTGAAAGAGCAAAACAAGAATTGACTGTAGCCTTTTTTGATCGTTTTAAAGAGTTTGCAAATAAAAACCCTGAGTTTAAAATCCTTTTTCCAAAGACCACTAATAACTTAGAAAATCTCCTTTCATACAAATACCCTGAAATGCTGCAAGCCTTGCGCACGGGTTTTATTGATGACTTAAGGCAAATTACTTTCCGATTGGATGACGTTCTTGATCTACCACGCTACCAAGAGCTTTTTAAGACCTTGCCCGAAGTTAAAATTGCAATTAGGTCGCTCAAGCTTGTTCAAGAGCTTGAGACAGGTGCTTCTAATGCTGCAGACGTAATTAACGAACTCGCCCATTATAATGAATGGAATGATCCTAAACTCAGCAATGCTGGTAACATATTGAAGACCGTAGCTCTAATTTCGGAAAGTATAAGAGACACGGTTACACAAGAAACTGACAAAAGAAAAGCCAGTGTGTGGGTTTCAGCCAAAGAACTAAAGAAGTTTTTTTTAGACCCCAAGAATTCTACAGCTGCTACAATCTATTTAGGACTCTTGTATCAAAATGCTAAAACAGAAAACATCGAATACAAATCTGAAACAGGTAGGGAGATAAGACTGGATTCAATTTTGGGAACGTTCAACATTACGTTATTCTATGATAAGCTTAGTGAATTCATAGTATTGAGTGAAAAAGTTAATGTCAATTATAAGGATCTAAGGAATAAAATTGAAAAAAAGGAAACTATCTCAGATGATGATTACCATACCTACATCCAAACCTCATTAGATGCAATTGAATATGGATTTTCATTAGCAAAGATTTTTGGTGCAGACATTACTAAAGCTGAAGGATACCTCTCCATTCTCAAAGAATCTAACGATTTGTATAGGAATATATATTCAAAGGAATACAATCAGGCAATCGTAAATGCGGTTGATATCTTGTCTAAAATTAAAAAACTAACCAGTGATGCAGGAGTTAAAGTTATAAATGCAAGGGCTTTGGTTTCCAACTCCGATAAAAATCCTAAGCCTATTGATTTACCTAATTCTCTGGTTCTAAGTAAGGCCAATAATGCATATTATATAACCAAAAAAGGTGAAACTACTAAAATTCAATCATTTAGTGAACTGGATATATTCATTGATGGAACTACATTTATTTCGTCTACAGAAAAACTCCAACGTCCCTTAGAGAAGCTAACCGACTTTCTTGAGAAAATAAAACCTTACGCACTGTTTATTGCAAATGTAGCTGAGGCGAAGAGCGAAGAAGATATTACCAATGCGCTAGATGCTATTATCTTACCGGTGGGTAGTTCTTCCATAAAGAAGCATTCTGTTTTCAATATTTCAGTTCAATCCTACCTAGGGGCGCGGGCAAGTATGTTCCAATCTTCTTCGCAAGTACAAAATGCATGGAACAGCCCTTGGAGCGTAACCGCACCGATTGGCTTTGCATTTAGCTGGGGTGGCAAAAGCTCAGTGTGGAAGAACCCCGCTTCTTTTAGCTTTTTTGCATCTCTCTTTGACATTGGTGCCATTGTTGATTATAATTTAACCACTGATAGTAACAAGAATCCTTCTGTAGACTACGAAATCAAATTAGGTCAAATCGTTTCGCCTGGCGGCTATATCGTTTGGGGTTTCCCTGGGAATTTACCGCTATCAATTGGTGCCGGTGCCCAATATGGGCCTGGGATATTTAGTGCCTCAGACGGAATCAAAACTGTCTCTCCAGATTGGAAATTTAATGCGTTCCTGGCTGTTGACATTCCCTTTTTTAATTTGCACAGTAACCCAAGGGATAAATCAAAACAAAAAAAATAAATCAGTGCCACTGTTGCGGGTTATTAAAGAAAAAGGAGATTGGTATAAATTGAACCTGCGAGACTGGGTGAACAAAAGTTTGTGAAGAGTTAACGTATACTTGTTATGATGCTGATAGGAATGATTGGTGATCTTTGGAGTATTGGAAAGGAAGTCTTTTCCATGACCGATAAAATCAAGGGAATAAAAAAGGAACAGCGCGACAGACTGGCTGACTTGCTTGAACATATTGGGCAAGTATTGAGCGACACATACAAAAAACTTGATGCTGGCCAATACCCTGCCGGAAATTGTGAGCAATTGGAAGTTTTCAGCGAGGAACTTAAAACAAAGCTGGAACCTGTAGAAGGAGCACAGAAAGCAGAACTGCTTGCAAATAAACTAAAGCAAGTGCACGAGGTTGAGAAACTGTATGGGATGTTATCAAATGGCCAAATTCAGAAAGAAGAACTTCTTCAATTGGATGAGGCCGCAGGATATTTTATCGCGACAGCAAAATTGTTGAGGACTTAGAGTTTTGAAATACTGTAGTAACAAACAAAAAACGGAGAGAGCCAAAAATCCGATGAAGAGTAGGTAATATAGATCATGAAAGGATGAGCAAGCGTATCGAACCAAAAAACATAGAGTATGGATTCTAGCTTAAAAGAAACACTAAATGACAAATTCGAGGATTTGGTCAAGCTGGTCGTATTGGGTTTTATAGCGTTTGATTTCTTTAGCCCATTAACGTTTAAATACATTGCCAAACTTTCTGAACAACCACTAATGCGGATGGACTTGTTTGTAGGATTTAAGGTGCTCTATGTAACACTTCCAATATTGTGTTACCTCAGCCCTCGTTGGTGTTCTTCACCAACGAGCAAGATAGTTTAAGCAGGTAGGTGGGTACATGTTGTTGAAAAGACGATAAGGGAAAACATAATCTATTAATATATGGAAAATGAAAAGACTTTTTTGGTTGATTTTAAAATGTTTGTTGTTAATCTGCTTATTGGGATCGGGCCACTTATCTTATTTGCTGAACTTTTCATAGAACAGATTGCATCAATTTTTAACGTTTCAACTTTTAGTGCATTCTGTTTATACGTGCTTATATATTTTTTTGGCCCGATAATTATCCTTGTCAGTTGGATTCTTTTATTTAAACAACAACTCGAGACAAGTGAGGATGAAAAGGAAATTACGCGCTCGATTTTGTTTCTGTCAATAATGACATTTTTTTCAAGTGTATTAGGTTTTTTTGCTCCGAATTTTCTGATGCTGATCTTAATTATTGTGCCAAACTTCCTTGCTTTTGGAATTACCTATAAAAAGTGTCTACCCTTAATAAAAAAGGTTTATGAAAATCACGAGTATAAAGTCATGATGGCTGAGTTTTATACTATCGTTGTTGTTTGTCTTGTGGTGGGTGGATTATATTTCTTTGGTAACTGGAAGCATATCCCCCTTCTAGATAGTTGGATTGCACGAGATAACGCAGCGTTTAATTTATCATTGAAGTCAAATGATGAGATCACTGAAGAATGGTCGCAACTTATTTCAAGGACCAATTTTATTGGTGTACTTTCTCTTCTTTCACTTCTGTTGGCTACAGTCGCACATTGGTTTTTCTTTAATCTTAAAAATTTAGAATTAAAAGCGAAGTTCCTTTCTTCTCAAAAACCCATACTGGTAGAAAAGAAAGAGGAAGGTTTTGTTATCCTTGAGAAGAAGGAGTATCATGCCCACGTTGGACTTAAGGCATTTCGATTCTTCGTCTATTTACTCGTGCTGTTGATCTTTCCAGTTTTTCAACTTATAAAAACTGAAAAAGACAAAATGCATCCTTTCCTCAATATAACAGGCTTGTTAAAAGTTCAGATTTTTCACGAATATAAATATGATACCATTGGATCCGATTCCGCAAGAACTGACAGCATTCAGTACGAAAGGATCAGAAACATTGTGAAACATGAAGTGAAGTCTATTAAAGACAGCTTAGCGTATTCCGGTGCAACCTTTCATAATGTTCTATTAATCCATGAAAGAATGGGATCAGGAGGTGGTCCTGAAGTCAACTCCGCACTTTGGCATGGAGGTCGTGGTAAAGTAATAGAAAAAGAAGATATAAAATTTAATATTAAATGATGAAATACATTGTACTTTTTATGGCCATCGCAACAGTACCAGCTATAGGGCAAAGCAATAAGAGCTGTGATCAGTCTTTTTTTGAGTTGAATGCCGAACTAAGCAACTATAGCAAGTTTGATCAGTACTTTAAGATTGGTGAAGAAAAATCAACAATTACAAAAACCTTTCTCGATGAAACTATGCGGCTTAAATCACGTATTGACGCTTTCATTAATAGTTCAAAGAATTGCGCGCTCTATACTAACTATTTGAAAGGCTCAATCGAAAAAATAGCGATTCAAACTTTATGGAATGTAAAATTAAATGACTATAGAAGGGATCATAGTAATTCTTATTTTCAAGTTGTTGCTACAAGTAATATTCTTTATCAGGAATATATTCGCTTTAAGAATGAACAATCCATAGCCGAAGTAGATAAAAAGCTGAAAGAAGAGATCGATTCAACCGAAAAAAGGTTGTTAGAAGTAATCGATTCCGTTGTAAAAGTTCTTGATCCTGTAGTAAAACAAACAGCCAACATAGTGCAAAAAAAGGCTGATAGTGTATATAGAAAGATTCAACAGTCGGACAATACTCTATCGCTGGCCAATAAAAAAATCAATGAAAAAATTGACACCGTTAACAGAGTGTTGACAGATTACGGTAAGTGGTATCTTGGCGGTGGTTTGCATACTACCAATACTATTGGAGTAAGTGCCACTCTTTTGGATATCCCAAAGCTTAACCAAAAAAAAGGGATAACTCCTATGGCAACTCTTAGTGCCTTTTATAAAAGCGAAGATAGAAACTATGCAGGTGGGGGTCTAACCGTTGGCTTGGTTGTAGCAAATGTTGCTATACAACCTGTTGGTATTGTCTACTTGGGTGAATTTAGCTATTCCATGCAGCTTACTGTATTCAATAATGGAACCATGATTTCTGTGAGTTATAGCCGAGTTACTGGTGCTGGACTAAGCCTTTTATTAGGAATTCGAAACAGTAAGTTTGTTCCGTAAATTCGCTTTTCTAATAATTGCAAGTATATCGTATAAATTGATCTGACTGAATTTAGGCTAACATGGTTATACCCCTAGATGATGTTGGTCTAAATTAGTTGTTGCGGATCGCATGGCCCGCTACTTGGAGAAAACAACAAATTAAAAATGATGAGATGCAAAAGGTCAAATTCTACAGAAAACGAAAAGGACTTAAATATAATCCTTAATTATTTATTGACTCGAGTTACTGATCCATATAATTTGAACGAAGTGGCGTGGAGACTAGCAAAGAGGAACCAATCATTAACGCTTGCATTGAAGCTTTCGAAAAAAAGCATCGAGTTGGATCCTACTTGTGCCAATTGTTGGGATACACTATCTGAGATTTATTTAAGGCTTAGAAATCACAAAATGGCTGTTCAATTAAATGAAAAGGCGTTATCATTAGATCCGTTACTCAGAGAGGCAATTGGTAGAAAACCGCGATTAGATTCTTTAATGGCGGTGAAACAAAAAAAGCAAAACTAAGGTTAGCGCGCGTTTATAAACGCGTGCTCATCCAATAGAGTGCGGCACTCGTTCCAAACGCGCGCCAGCCGTGGGCTTGCATTTTTTAAATTAGCCGCTGTATTCAAAGTGAAAAACAATGCCTACCTTCCGTGGCCAAAGGCAGTGTTAGAGGTAAAGTATTGAACCGAGAAATAAAAGACAACGAGAATAGAAATCCTAAAGAGGGCGTGCCTACACGAGGGTTCCACAAGCAATGAGTTAAAAATTAGGCGCGATGGAAATAGATATTAAAGGAAAAATCACCGAAAAGAAGTTAGCGTATAACAATACTTTGCTTCCTTTATTTGAAGCAATAGTAAATTCGATTCACGCTATTGAAGAAGACAGCGCAACAAAACCTGGGATTGTAGAGATTGATATAATTCGATCTGGCCAAAAGGATTTGGTTTTTGAGGGTATAGAAGAACTCCCGGAAATAATCGATTTCATTATAAAAGACAACGGAATTGGTTTTAATGAGGCTAACTATGAATCCTTCAACTATGCCCACTCTACATACAAAAAGGGAGGTAAGGGAATAGGCCGTTTCACCTGGTTGAGAGCTTTCCAATATGCGGAAGTGGAAAGCAAGTTTAAAGAAAACGATCAATGGAATCTTCGAAAGTTTCATTTTGAGCCTACAAAGAAAGGGATTGAAAAACATTCATTGGAAGCTGTTAATTCGTCAAATGAAAGGTACACAATAGTAAGACTAAAGGGACTAAAAGAGGATTATCGCAAGTGGTGTAATAGCAGAGCCGAAGATATAGCACTCAAGATAATTGAGCATACATTTATCTACTTCTTAAGTGATAATTGTCCGCGAATTCTTCTCAACGACATGAATCATCAGATTGTAGTTAATGACCTTTTTAAATTGTTTACTAATGGCCAGGTAGAAACGAAACTCATATCCATAAGAGACAATAGATTCACATTGAGCATTGTCAAATTATACAGCAATAAAGTTGACAATAAGATTCATTATTGTGCTGATAATCGAGAAGTATTTTTCGATAAGATTTCAACTGATATCCCAGAACTGGACAATTATCTAACCGATAAAGAAGGCAAACAATTTTCAATGGCCGTCTATGTCGAAGGTGATTTCCTTAACCAAAATGTAAATGAAGAAAGAACCACCATAAACTTTACCAAGGGAGAAGTGCAGTTTCCAGATCAAACCACCCAAGAAGAACTTAGAACTGAAATTACAAATTTACTCCAAGAAGAGTTTCAAGATCAAATAAATGAACTGTCTGAAACTCGAATAACCAAGGTCAAAGAATTTGTTTCACAGCACCCAAGATATAAGCAGCTTCTTAAGTATAAACCAGAAAAACTAAAAAAAATACCTTCTACATTGTCGGAGGAAAAAATGGAACTAGAGGTTTTCAAAATTCAACAAGAACTTGAACTAGAAGTTAAAAAGGAAACTAAATCAGTTTTAAAATTCATAGCAAGCGAAGAAGACATGGCTGACTTTGATGAGAAGCACAAAGAGCTTTATGCGAAGATTATTGATGTAGGTAATGCAAAACTTTCAGAATATGTTATTCATAGAAAACTTGTTTTAGATCTATTTGATAAGCTATTAAAGCGCAAAGCAACTGAAAAGGCCGTGCACAGTCTAATATTCCCGCTGCAAACACTCTCAGATGAAATAGGATTTGAAGATCATAATTTATGGATGTTGGACGAAAAACTTTCATACCACAAGTATTTGGCTTCAGACAAGACATTCAAGAAAATTGAGCCTGTCGATTCAGAATCTAAGGACAGACCAGATATTATCATTTTTAATAAACCGTTTGCATTCTCAAATGATGATAAACCATACGAATCAATTGTTCTTATTGAATTCAAGCGACCAATGAGAGACGACTATTCTGATCAGGAAAACCCAATTTCGCAGATAAATAAATATGCAAGGGAAATTATAGAGGGCGAAGCCAAAGACAAACATGAAAGAGAATTTGATTTCAGAAAGAATACCCCGATTTATGCTTATGTCGTCTGTGATTTAACAAAAAAATTAAAAGCTTTTGCAAAGGATGCTGGATATAAATTGCTACCAAGTGGTGATGGATATTTTTCATTCAATGACAACTATAATATGTATGTAGAGATAATGAGTTTTGATAAAATACTCAAGGATTCAAAAGATAGAAATCGAGTACTGTTTGAGAAACTGAATTTGTCTTAACACGAATCAAATGCATCTTATTGTCGGTATAACAAGTAATGATTTTTCTATTGAACAAACACGTGATTAAAGAACAATTGCAATTGGTAAGATTTGTTGAAATTGACAGCCCCCGCCTTGGTTCGTGTCCCCACGAACCAACATTTTAAACCAAACTAATATGCACCAACTCCCCGCCTTGGTTCGTGTCCCCACGAACCACCTTTTTAAACCCCAAAGCAAATTGGCTAAATTAAAGCCGAATAGATATGGGCATGAATTTTTAAGAAGAGTAGGTGAAGAAAGTTGGTTCGTGAAGACACGAACCACGGAGTAGGCTCAGCCTTGGTTCGTGTCCGCACGAACCAGCATGTTGAACAATTGTTGGGGTTTATTTTACTATTTTCTAAAGCCCCTGCCCTGGTTCGTGTCCTCACGAACCAACATTTTAAACCCCAAAATTAGTATCCTAAATTAAAGCCTAAAGGATCGCGGAATGATTTCGAAACGGAAATCTTACATAGAGCCACGCCTAAGTTGACGTTGGTGAAAATTTGTTGTTGCAATAAAGAAATTTTCACGAAATTGATGAACGATGACAAGATGATGAGAATAGCATCAAAGCATGTGGGGAAGTATGTGGGAGAGGTTGAGAGTGGATGGATAATGCAGAATTGAAGTGATCCCAATGGAAATTGATGAACTGTGGGTTTTTAGAATTATTTCCATTCAAAATCTGGAAAAGGATTTGATGAATGGACTGTATTCGAAAAATTCTGCTCCAGAAGACCCAGGTCGAGTGATCATTGGCAATAAAGAAATAATTGGAGAACGAGATACGAGGATAGTTAAATGCTATCCTGAAACAGTAGTTAACGATTATGTGCCATTCTACTTTTCAGTGAGAACGCCCATGTTATTCAATATTATTACAGGCCAAGGAGTTCCCAAAATAAATCAAAATGATATTGTATATATTTGTTGCAAGATGACTGATCTTACGTCTTTGCAAAAGCCATGGTGTTTCACAGACGGCAATGCAGCCAAAAGAATCACTAAGTTTTACAATGACCTTGCGAACTTGGATAAAATTGACTGGCCATCTATTCAATCCGAAGATTTCAGACATATCAACGCAGACGGAGACGAGGATCGTGTTCGTAAAAAGCACGCTGAGTTTCTTGTTAAAGATAAAGTTCCTCACTCTAAGATTACGGGTATTGCTGTGGTTAATGCCAATGTGAAATCCAAAGTGGAGGGAATTGTTTCTCAGTGTAATCTTGAAATTGAAGTTAAGGTTAAACCTAAATTTTATTTCTAATGAAATTTATAACAGGTAATTTGTTATCTGCCCAGGCACAGGCCTTAGTGAACACTGTCAACACCGTGGGCGTGATGGGCAAAGGCATCGCCTTACAATTCAAAGAAAAATACCCTGTTAACTTTAAATTGTATGAAAAGGCTAGCAAAAGAGGTGAGATGCAAATCGGTAAAATGCTAGTGGTGAAAGAGCAAACATTAGATGGTGAAAAACTGATAATTAATTTTCCTACCAAAACAGAGTGGTATAAGAAATCTCAATATTCTTACATAGAAGAAGGCTTAAAGAACCTTGTCAATGTTATTGGAGAATATCAAATAAAAAGTATTGCTATCCCTCCATTAGGTTGCGGAAATGGAGGATTAAAATGGGATTCAGTGAAGCATCTTATGGAGAAATATTTGAGCGGCTTGAATGATGTAGACGTTTTAGTTTTTGAGCCCAATGAGGATGTTAAGGTGTTGTTGCAAAAGGAGCAAACTTCCAAGGAGGTGAAATTGACGCCTACCAAAGCGATGATTCTTTTGGCCTTGTTTAAATATGAAAAATTTGGAGAGCCCGCATCTGTTTTTGCGGCAAATAAACTAGCCTATTTTCTGCAAGAAAGTGGTGAAAAATTGAAATTGAAATTTGAACAGTATACATACGGCCCTTATGCGCAAGCAATAGATAAATTGCTGTATGCTATGAATGGGAAGTACCTAAAAGGGTTGGAACAAATGACGGCTTCCCCTTTTGAGCCTCTTCAATTGAATTATGAAAAGTTTAGGGAAGTACTTCAATACGCCAAAGATGAATTCACCGATGAGCAATGGACAAGATTAAAAGATTTGTTCAAGGCTATCGATGGATTTGAATCTACTCTTTCACTTGAAATACTTTCTTCAACTCATTTCATTTTAAAGAATAACCCTGAAATTAACATGGAAGGGTTGGTAAGTAAAGTGCAGTGGAATTCTAGAAAAAAGGGATTGATTACGAGTGATTATGTTGATATTGCTTATAACCACCTCAAAGAATATGGCACTCAATTAGCGATCTCTTAGTTTATCCCAAGTAGTTGATTTCTCCTGCCTTGGTTCGTGTTCCCACGTGAAGACACAAACCAAGGCGTGGGTTGTTGCGGGTCTCCTGGCCCGACAACATGGAGAAAACAACAAACTAAAATGATGAGCCGCAAAAGTTGCTCAGGCGGCCAACTTTAACTAAGGTGAAAACACGAACCAGGGCTCGAAGCTAGTCAAGTGACAACAATTTGTTTAGTCAGATCTATTTGCTTTGTACCAGACTGTGTTTACCTTAGACTAAATCTTCTCCAACCGTTTAATAGCCCGTTTATGAAGCACACTGTATTTAGTCTGTCTATTTCTTTGTTCCTTTTTTTCTCTTCTGTGGGTTTCTCGCAATCGACAAAGAGCTATGCTTTTATCAATGCAAGTCTTTTCAATGGCAAAGAAAATAAAATTTATAGCGGTTCAATCATTTTTACCAAAGGAGGAAAAATTGAACGGGTGGGGAAGAGTGGAGAACCAACGGGCGGCTATGAAGTGATTGATTGCGAAGGTTATTTTCTCATGCCCGGTTTAATTGATGCCCACTCTCACTTAGATAATCTGGCTGCCGCTAAACGGGCTTTAGAAACTGGCGTAACCACCGTACGCACTGCGGGCGTCTCTGCCTTTCAAGATGTTGCTCTTATGGAACTAAGCAGAACGGGAAAGATTGCGGGCCCTGATGTAGTGCCCGCGGGGGTGTATGTTTCGCCCCAGCTTGAAGAAACGATTTTAGCAGATACACGGCTTGGCGTTCTTCTCAATGGAGTTCGTACAGATGACGAGCTGAAGTTGCTTGTAAATGTAAATATTGATAGAGGCGCGAAGGTGATAAAAACACGAGGTACAGAGCGAGCTGGCCGTGCTGACACAGATCCACGCGAGCAAGTGTACACAGAGCAACAGATTAGTGTGATTGTACAAGAGGCGAGAAAACGAAATGTGCCCGTGATGATTCATGCGCATGGCGATGAGGGCGCACGCGCAGCGGTGTTGGCAGGAGCTAAAAGTATTGAGCATGGCACTTTCCTCTCTGATGAAACCTTAAGGCTTATGAAAGAACGTGGTACTTTTTTAGTGCCTACTTTTATCACGCTGGAAGATCTTACTCAACCCGGTGGCGACTATACAGGCCCGGTACTAGAATTGCGAGGGAAATTTATGATGCCTCAAGCGGAAAAAGTTTTTAAAAAAGCGTTAGCGTTGGGAGTCAAAATTGCTACAGGGGCCGATAACAGCTACACGGCCACCACTACCAGTCGCATTTCGTTAGAGTGTGCCCATTTTGTGCGCATGGGAATGTCTCCCTTTGAAGCTATTCAAGCCGCAACGATGACGAATGCCGAGCTGCTTGGCGTAGAGAAAAACACCGGAAAAATTGAAAAAGACTTTGAGGCAGATATGATTTTGGTTCCCGGCAATCCATTGGAAGAAATTCGCTTTCTTCAAGATGCACTAATGGTGGTCAGCAATGGAAACATAGCGCTGAAAAGAATTCCCTTTGGAAAAAAATAACGAATTATTGTCTTGGTTCGTGCCTTTCGGTGATTGTCGGTCAAAATTAGTTGTTGCGGGTCTCCTGACCCGCAACGTGGACAAAGCAGTAATTTAAAAATGATGAGGTCCTTTTTGCCGAACCTGATGCCAGCCATCATCTTCTATTAATTGAACAACGTCTCGATACTTCATTTTAAGATCAGGCGAGAACGAGCATTTCTGATTCTGAATTAGTTTCGGGTATTTCATACCCAGCTTCCTTCATCACCTCAATGTGAAGATGGATTGCCTCCACGATATTTTTCTCTACTTCCTTTTTGGTGCCGCCCGCAGAAGTACACCCTGGCAAATCCGGTACATAAGCACTGTAGCCATCTTTCCCTTTCTCGTAAATAATAAGGTACCTTCTCATCTATGTGTGAATTTGTTTGCCATGTAAAGTTATCCTAAATACTCAAATTTTTTCGTGCCGTGTCGGGCGAGCAACTTTAACTAAGTAAGACTGGCGACTCGAAAAACTAAATCCTTATCTTTACCCAACGCAAACGATCCTACCATGAACACGATCCGTTGGAACAGGTATTGCAACATTTGGGTGCAGAGTAAACACGGCCGGGGGACGACTTTAAAATTGTTGACCACGACAAACTAGATATGTTAAAAATGAAAAATAAAATTTCTGTCTTCGTGTTGACCATCCTGTCGTTACAAGCAGTTGCGCAATCAAAAATAGTTCCTGTCACTCAGTCAGCTCTCACGGGCATTTCATTGCCCGAGGGATCAAAGCAAGATAAACGGCTACTGGTAACGGCTACAGCTAAAACGGTTCTCGAAATGGTAGCAGAAGATAATTCTATTGCGTTGAGCGAAAATATTGAGGTGCTTGTATTGCCCCCCGCAGCGGGGAATGAAATCACCGAAAAGGTAAAATCAAATCTTACGCAAGAAGGCTGGAAACTTACTGGTGTGCCTTCACAATCCAGCCATTGGATGCTTCAAAAAAATGAAACGCGTGTGATGATGTATTTGCAATCCTCCAAACGCGATACACAACTCTACTTTTCGACCATCAACATCTTAGCCAATTCTCCTTCGAGCCCAAATGATCGCAACGAAGTAAAATCAGAAAAAGAGATGGTGAACACAACGCAGCCTGCTGTAAATCCACTGCCTCCTGCCGTCAACAAACCAGAACAAAAATTGCCAACGTCAAAAAGTGCATTTGTTTTTACAACAACCAATTTTGATGATGGGTGGGTGAGCACAGCACGAGAAGACTGGGTGGAAGTAGTCAAAGGAAATTGTAAAGTACTGATTCATTATCCGAACAAAGCCACCAATGAATACATCTCTGATCCCAACGCAGCTCGCGAGGTTGCATGGAACACACTGGTCGCTCCACGTTACCAAAATTTGCAGAATTATTTTGTGGGCAAAAACAAATTGACCTACATCGAAGCAAACTTCCTTTCGGGGACATTGACCGACAATCAAACAGGCAATACATTTTATGTTGCACTTTTTCAAAGAGGCAACAGCCCGTGGATAGAATTTGTAGCGCCCACCATAGAGGTCTTTGGTAATGCCACCGGGTTCGACATCAATAAGCTCGCAGATAATGTGGATAGCGATAGCTGGGATCCGCTGCAAAAAATGGCAGTCTACAATAAATTCGCAGTTGCAGCCTCTGACCTAGGTGGAATATGGACAAACAATTTTGGGGGATTTCAGCAGTATGTCTACGTGAGTACAGGTGCGAATGCTGGTATGGCCACACACTCCTCTACCGAGACATTCGAATTTGTGGGTGGCAATAAATACAATTGGTCGTTGAGCACAGCCACTGGCTACGTAGGTAGCATGGATTTTAGAGGCTCTAAATCATCAGGCACTGCTACGCTGCCCAATAATTGGCAAATTCAATTTTCTGATATTGGCGGAAAACCAAGATTGTTCAACGCCTATTTCAGTTGTTTGAAGGGCGCGCGATTGTTGTGGCTACAGGACACCGGATATGGAGGGTACACAAGCTATGGTAAGCAGTGAAAATGTAAAAAAGGTTTGAACCACTCGGTGATAGAGATATCTTTTCTCCACTTTTTGAGGTCTACCCGTTAAACAAAAAATAATCCCCTGAGATTGTTGACTCCGACCAACAATTTCCCGAAGCGCAAAGAAAAAAAGCCCCCTCTGGGGCAAGCGTACCGCTGTTTCATCAAAGAAAATTGTTTCTGATAAGAACTAAGAAGCACAAGCAGGACACTTGCTAGTTTTTGTTAGCAGAGCCAAATTCTAGATCGATTAAAAATCCATTTTATCAGAAGTTAGACCATCATCCTTTCACATGCGACCAATTCTCACCGGTTTTAATGCGGTGAATTTGCATATCACTGACATGGAACTTTTTGGCTAACGCCTTCAACGTGGCTTTGCCGAGGGCCAATTGCTGTTTGATCAAACGCACATTATCTGCCGTGAGTTTGAAGTTGCCGATCGCTGTTTCTCGGTTAGGGTTCGTTCTGTGGTGTTTGCTTAACTCCTCGCGGGTTGCCCATTTCAGATTTTTAAAATGGTTATCGTCTTTTTTATAGTTGAGGTGGATAACGAAACGATGTTGGTTAGTGGGTTTTTTCAAAAATGCCTTTGCCACCAACCGATGGACTAAATAGCCGCTTTCCTTTTTACCCCTGCGAAGGGTCACCCCGGGATAGCGAGCCAGCAAAGACTGTCGCAAAAAATATCCGTCTAAGGGGGTATCATTAAAACTAATTACACGCCCATGGTTGGTAACGGCATACCGTTGGCCTTTTGGAGTTTTCCTGAGGGGAAGTATGGCAATCTTTTCGTTGCGGTAAAGTTCTAGTCTTTTAGTTGGCATGGATTGGCAGTTTTCATTTCGTTCAGCAGATTTCAATGGGACAAAGTCCTCAAAATCAAAAGTAATGTACACAAGTTTAATTAGCAGGATTTATTAAAAAAAGATTAATCTCTTTGTAGGCCAAAAACCTTCCGCTAAAAGTTACCTTGTTTGATAATCCAACTAACCATTTTCAATCCACCGAAAACCCCAACAAACATGACAATACAAGAAGTAGCAAACAAATTGGTAGAACTTTGTCGCCAAAGCAAAATTGACGAAGTGCACAACACCCTATTTGCCGACAACGCGACCAGCATTGAAGCCAATGAAATGATGGGGCCAAAAGTAGTAGAAGGACTTGATGCGATCAAAGCAAAGGACGTTGCCTTTCAAGAAGGGGTGGAAGAGTTTCATAGCGCCACTCTTTCTGAACCGATTATTGCGGGAAACCATTTCGCCATTACCTGGGCGATGGATGCCACCTTTAAAGGACAGGGTCGAATGACAATTGAAGAGATTTGCGTGTATCACGTACATGATGGAAAGATCGTATTGGAGCAATTCTTCTATTAGTATTAACCTACGCACACTCCGTTAAGCCGGAAATACGTTTGTATTTCCGGCTTTTTTTGGTCAGGCATTTTCGGGCGATTAATTTGGGTTGAGAGTAGGATCTTTCTATGTCTCGAAAGAAACGGCTCCAACGAATGATAGATATAGCCGATTACGTTCACTTTTTGGGCGCCTTCTCATGTGCGCGCAGGTCTTTCGACATGACCCATCTCTCAGGAGTAGACATTTGCCCAAAAAACCCACCCCGCTTCTGCCTCTAAGTACAATAGAACTATGGTAGTAAAATTATCGATCGTCAGGCCTTTCGACCTGACGGCAGCATATACTCCTCCTTGCTCATGGCTGTAGTGTTTGCTTACATTTACTAACTATCGCGACAATTTGAAATGCACCCTTGAGAAAGGATCGGCTGTCCGACAAATTTTTTACCTTTATTCATGGCTATGTGAAGTGTGGTAACTAAACGCAACCTTAAAGGGCGACCTTAAAAAGGACGCCCTTTTAAATGTTTAGTAGGATAATAGTGATTTATCGGGTAACTTTATTCGATTTATATTCGAAGACCAGCGGCTGTCGTTTGGTGCAAATCTATGGGCAGGCAAAAAATTGGAATTTGGATTTTGGCTCTTGGACTAATTAGCACCAATAGTTATTCTCAAATTGCTATCAATCAATATAGATCTTTCAGGGTACCAATTTCACAAGCTGCCGTTTCAGTTGCTGACACTTCCACTACGATTGAGGCAGCCCAAGAACTCTATTATGAATCGCTTAAACACAATTTCCTCGCGCCAGGGAAGTGCTATTTTATCAGAATTCCTATTCGAAGCAACCTTGATGAAAGCAAAACATGGACATTTGACGTTGGAGATGTTCATAGATGTGACGTCTTTACAAGGGCTGATGGTGCGTGGCGAGTTTTTGCTTCTACGATAGATCTGCCTTGGAGGGCACGAGGTATTCAGTTTAAACAATTTCATCCGCTCAACACGCAGGCGGTGGTTACCCTTGCTGCAACACGCCAAGACACCATCTTCGTAAAAGTGTATCCGCAAATCACCAAAGGAAATTTATTTCTCTTTTTCGCAGATGACTCAGATAGTTTTAGCTCTGAAGTTCTAATAGCAATGTTATCCACCTTGCTCGCTATGTTTCTTTATCACTTTTCCCTCTTCGTACAGAACAAAAAAGTGAGTTACCTGTATTACTCCCTGTATCTGCTGGCCACATGCCTCTTTGTGTTAACAAACGCAACTGATGCAACCTACCTGAGCCAGTGGTTTGAGTTTTTCAATCGGTTTCCGAGATATACCGTTGTGGCGTATCTCGTTTCAGCAGGGTTATTGACTTTAATGCACTTGCTTTTTACAATACACTTTATTGAAACGCGGTCTCGGTTTCCACGATGGCATCGACTCTTCAAACTCAGTATTTACGTAATTTCATTGGCAGTAGCCGTTGGGGCGAGTTTTCTGTTTATCACAGGCAATGTCGATCCTATAAATCTAATGGCGTATGCTATCGGTGTTGCAATATCTGTGATGATGATTTTGTTTGCCCTTAGCCAAGTCAGAAACCGTGACCAAGTTCTCTCATTCTTCAAAGCAGGAATTTTTATTATGTATGGCACCGTTGGCTGTTATTTGATTTTATCAACCTTAGCAACTCAGGGCATAATAAAAGTCAGCCTTAGTAAGTTGCAGTTAAGAGTGGAGTTTCTTCACGCAGTTTACTTTGCCGGAATCGCTGGCGAACTCTTGTGTTTTGCCCTTGGCTTGGGTTACAAACAACAACTTTTAGAAAAGGAGAAACAGAGTGCTTTACAGCGGCTTGTAGAACAACAGTCGGACATGAACCAGCACCTGGAAGAATTGGTCAAGTCGCGCACGGCAGTGATTCAAGAGCAAAAGGAAGAGATCGTTGCCCAGAATGAAGAATTGGTGCAGCAGGGAGAGGAATTGGCGACCCAGCGCGACCTGCTCGAAGATCAAAACAGAATAATTGCAAAGCATAACCGGCAACTTGAGGAACAGGTAGCTGCCCGCACCCAGGCGCTTATGATAAAGGCAGATGAACTGGAGAGGCAAAACCAACAACTGGAGCAATTCAGTCACATAACTGCCCATAATCTTAGAGGGCCTGTAGCACGCATCTTAGGGCTAACCAATCTTTTTGATTCATCACACCTCCCAGCACCGGATAACGCAATCATTGTCGACAAACTCCGCGTATCCGCGCAAGATCTTGACGTGATAATCCGTGAGATGAGCAATATCGTCAATATTCAGAGAAGAAACGTCACTCTCGAAAAAGTGGAATTGGCTCCTATCATAAAAAATATTATCACACGCTTGAAGGAAGCAAACCTCGACAACTATGGACTTAAACTTAACCTTGGTATTTCTGTGGTCAATGCAGTACCTTCTTATCTCGAGAGCATTCTCTTTCACATCATAAGCAACTCTGTAAAATTCAAAAATGTAGGTACATCAGTTTCGATTTGGATTGATACCGTTCAAGACCGCGAAAGAACGAAACTTACGATTCGTGACGATGGGCCTGGTTTCGATCAGGAAAAGCTGGCTTCGAAGCTTTTCCAACCTTTTCAGCGATTCAACCTTACCCATTCGGGAAACGGAATCGGACTTTTTCTTGTAAAAACGCAGGTTGAAGCAATTGGGGGAGAGATCAAGTTAGAGTCCGCTGTTAACAGAGGAGTAACTGTGAACATTTGGTTCTCGAGGCAATAACCATATATTCTAAAAACCCATGCTAAGTCACCAATCGGTTAACGGTTCTATCTTTGGAAAAAAAGAAAAAGAAATGGGTCACACAACGCGCGGATTATTTGATGAGCATTTTCGGCTAGAAAAGATAAGCAAGCAAAACGATCCGCTTGAAAAACTGCGGGCTCATATAGATTTTGAGTTTTATCGTAAGCCGTTGGAAGATTATTTCAAGAAGGATATAGTGAAGGGTGAGAACAAAGGGGGCAGGCCACCTTACGATTACGTATGCCCATAAAAAATCTTTCAAGTCCATAAAGGCAATTAAAGAGGTAAAATGGTCGCAATTACAAAGAAACGCAGCTTAAATTTGCAACGATCAGACGGTATTTACCCCCTCTGGCGCAAGCGCCCCCACACTTACCAGGTTCAAGCGTGCCGCTTGGACCCCCATAAATTTCCACTCGCATCTTCATCATTTGCGGTCAGGTCTTTCAACCTGACCCATCTCTTCATGTGCGATCAGGTCTTCCGACCTGACCGATCTCTCAAAGTAGAGCCTTGCCAAAAAAACTCTACAACTTTTCTACTTCGAAGTGCCATAGAACTAAGGTAGTAAATTTATTGATCGTCAGGTCGGAAGGCCTGACGGTACAATTAGCTCTTCATGTGCGATCAGGTCTTCCGACCTGACCGATCTCTCCGAGTAGAGCCTTGCCAATAAAACTCTCCAACTTTTCTACTTCGAAGTGCCATTGAGTTAAGGTAGTAAATTTATGGATCGTCAGGTCGGAAGACCTGACGGCACAATTAAAAATGTAGTCTACACACGTCAATGAAAAAACGTGGTTTTGCACGTTTTTTTATTTACCAGCTGATGTTACGCACGAAGCTACTGAGAGTTTGTGGAAAATAGTAACTTTAGCCATGGACAAACACATCTTGGATATTCTGACCGATTACCAGATCAGTTCGTTTGGGAAGGTCA
>VYLD01000026.1_pt1 | contig 96752 bp, 80 predicted proteins | sample 5114401 | NCBI WGS metagenome assembly VYLD01 (sample SAMN12291783, study PRJNA351875) | freshwater metagenome | isolation source: freshwater lake | place: USA: Michigan, Gull Lake | collected 2013-08-08 | reverse complement strand
TTATTATTATTGAAATCAATACCGAACCCACTTTGGGTAAGGGAGACTACGTCAGAACCATAACAAATTGAACCGAAAACGAAAAAATCAAAACAAAGAAATACACATGAAAACCAAGCATTTCTACCTTCTTATCTGCCTGAGCTGCTTAATTGGCACCGCGAAGGCGAACAATCTTGTTATTGGAACCCCAACAGTATCAGGCGCCAACCTCCAGTTTACTATCCAATGGGACAATAGCTGGAACACCGCTTTGGGGCCAACTAACTACGATGCCGTTTGGGTTTTTGTAAAAAGGCAAGTCTGCAGTGGTGCTCAAACCTGGGATCATTCTCTTTTAAGCACTATTTCAGGCAACCACTCCGTTACCGGTGGTGTTTTACAAGTTGATGCTGTCAGTGACGGTGTTGGTGTCTTTATTCGAAGATCAGCAACCGGTAATGGAAACATTACATCATCAACAGTAACACTTGCTCTGCAAACAGCGGCAAATTTGGTTGATAATTTTCAGGTGTTTGGTATTGAAATGGTTTTTATACCCACCGGTAATTTTATAATTGGTGATGGTGGCTCTAGTAACGGGTTTAACGGCATAACTATTACCGCGGCCACACAGGCTGCCGGTTTTGCTACTGCAGGGGCATATCAAGTTGGTAGCTTTGGTTCAACTGGCAGTCCAAGCCTTCCATCCGCATACCCTCAAGGGCATAATGCCTTTTACTCTATGAAATATGAAGTTAGCCAAGAACAATATATTAGATTTTTAAACTCACTTACCTTTAACCAGCAAACTGCACGCACCAATATTTCTCCGGCTTCTGCAACCGGTTCTTGGCCTATACAAACAGCTGCCCCAAACAATGCTCGAAATGGAATACGTATTATGACTCCGGGTACAGCTACAACAACGCCAGCTATTTACGGGTGCGACTTAAATGTGAATGGAACCTTTAACGAAGCAGCTGACGGCCAAAATGTTGCTTGCAACTGGCTATCATGGCCCGACTTAATGACTTACTTGGATTGGTCTGGTTTGCGCCCAATGACAGAAATGGAATATGAAAAAGCTTGTAGAGGTTCTGGAATTCCTTCTGTTGCCAATGAATACGCCTGGGGTAGTACAACTATTCTTCAGGCCACCTCGGGTGCACTAACAAATGGTGGACAAGGTGCTGAAGTTTCAACCGCCTCTGGTAATGGCTTGTGTGCATATGGATCTGCAAATGCTACTACTTTTGGTCCACTTCGTTGTGGTTTTGCTGCCGGTGCTGCCACCACCCGCGTTCAAGCTGGCGCATCTTATTATGGGGTAATGGATATGAGCGGTAATGTTTTTGAACAATGTGTAGGTGGTCGTAGTTTCGATTATAGCAGTTTTAATGGTTTAAACGGTGATGGCACCATAACAGCGGCCGGTTTATTTAATACGGCTAACTGGCCTACAGCTGGTGGTGGTAATGCTGGTGGGATTACAAGAGGTGGTTCATTTAATTCAGGAGCACCAGGTGAATTAAGACTTAGTGATCGCAGTCGAATGGATAATAATACTAATCAATCAAAACAAGCTGTTGTTGGTGGCAGGGGAGTAAGAATTCCATAATTGTCAGAAAAGCTTGAACAAGTTACTACCTATAGTATTATTAGTGTTTACAGTTAACTCCGTTATAGCACAATATACGGGTGGTGATAACGAAGGGTATAGTGATGGAACTTTAATACAATCTACTTGCCCGGACCTTACCCCAAATTTTATCTATTATGGTGGTAATGACGATGGGTATAGTGATGGAACCTTGACACAATCTACTTGTACCAACCTTACCCCAAATTTTATTTATTATGGTGGTAATGACGATGGGTATAGTGATGGAACCTTAACACAATCTATTTGTACCAACCTTACCCCAAATTTTATCTATTATGGTGGTAATGACGATGGGTATAGTGATGGAACCTTAACACAATCTACTTGTACAGACCTTACCCCAAATTTTATTTATTATGGTGGTAATAACGATGGGTACAGTGATGGAACCTTAACACAATCTACTTGTACCGACCTTACCCCAAATTTTATTTATTATGGTGGTAATAACGATGGGTATAGCGATGGAACTTTAACACAATCTACTTGTACCGACCTTACCCCAAATTTTATTTATTATGGCGGTAATAACGATGGGTATAGCGATGGAACTTTAACACAATCCACTTGTACCGACCTTACCCCAAATTTTATTTATTATGGCGGTAATAACGATGGATATAGTGATGGAACCTTAACACAATCTACTTGTACCAACCTTACCCCAAATTTTATTTACTATGGTGGTAATAACGATGGATATAGTGATGGAACCTTAACACAATCTACTTGTACCAACCTTACCCCAAATTTTATTTATTATGGCGGTATAAGTGATGGATTTGGATGGCACTTCATCCAGCCAGTAATTTGCACAACTCCACTTCCAATTCAATTATTGGAGTTTAAAGCCAAGCTTGGGAAAGAAGGAGTAGAAATATCGTGGATAACCGCCACCGAAATTAACAATGACTTCTTCACAGTAGAAAGAAGTAGTAATGGAATAAACTTTACCACGCTAGCCACAGTAAAAGGTGCGGGAAACAGCACACAAACTCTGAAGTACTATGCTACTGATGGCTTTCCCTTCGATGGTCCTAATTATTACAGATTAAAACAAACTGATTTTGATGGAATATTTAGTTATTCTAATGTTGTCGTAGTTTATTTTGGTCAGTCGTCAAGTTCTGCCATTACAATTTATCCAAACCCCAACGATGGCAAAAGTTTTTATGTGAAACTGGCAGGTTCAGGCCAGAGATTGATCTCATTAGAAATTCACGATGTAACGGGTAGAAAAATTCTTAGCGAATCGATGTATCTCGAATCAAACATATTCGAATTTGTTCCTTCCGTTGCTCTTACACCTGGCATGTATCTCATCTCCGTTATTGAAGATCAGAAAATCAGCAAACAGAAATTGGTTGTAAAATAATCTTGATACCCAGACTTATAGTGATTTCATTTCTTCGCAGAGTTACTCGTTTCGAGAACTCTGCGAGGAAATAAAATAAATTAGGCCAGTGCGACTTCCGTATGCAATATTTTGATTGTGGGATATAGATAGCTAAAATATTCTACCTCAAATTGGCTATTTTGCTTTATGAAAAAATTCCTCAAAATCCTCCTCTTCATTTTGATATTTGCCATAGCAGGCTTTTTTCTTTCTGTTCCGCGTTACCTGGATCAAACGAGCAATAAAGTCACGCGGTCTGCTGCACCCATAAAAAACGATTGGTACGATTCCATTCCCTTTATTGCCGATTTACATTGTGATGAATTGTTGTGGGGTAGAAACTTGTTAAAAAAAATTAACTACGGCCATGTAGATGTGCCACGCATGCAACAGGCGAATATGGCCTTTCAGGTTTTTACGATCGTCAGCAAAGTGCCAGCCGGCATCAACATCGAACAAAATGATGAGAAAAGCGATCAGATTGCCCTCTTAAGTTTTGCACAGCTGCGCCCCGTTTCCAATTGGTTCAGCATAAAAGAAAGAGCACTCAATCAATGCAAGACACTTCATGAGTTTGCTGCGGAGTCGGACGGAAAACTGCGCGTGATTACTTCTAAAACAGATCTGCAAAAATTCATTTCTGATCGCGCAAAAAATAAATCACTCACTTCAGGTATGCTAGGATTAGAAGGCGCCCAACCATTGGAAGGTGACTTGGCCAACCTTGATGAATTCTACAAAGCAGGCGTGCGCTACATCGGCCTTGCTCATTTTTATGACAATGAATGGGCGGGCTCTGCACATGGCATTCAAAAAGGTGGGCTTACCGAAATCGGAAAAAAGCTGATTAAGAAAATGGATAGTCTTCACATCATGATCGACTTAGCACATTCATCTCAGCAAACGATCAATGATGTTTTTGCGGTGCACGATGGGCCTGTACTGGTTTCTCACACGGGCATTAAAGGAGTTTGTGATAATCAAAGAAATTTAACAGACGAACATTTGATGGAAATTGGCAAGCGAAATGGCATGGTAGGAATCGGGTTGTGGGAAACAGCCGTCTGCGGAAAAGACCCTGCTGCAACCGCCAAAAGTATTCGTTATGTAGCAGATAAAATTGGCGTAGATAAAGTGGCGCTAGGTTCCGATTGGGATGGCGCCATTGAAGCCCACTTTGATGTAACCGGATTACCTCTTTTGGTTACTGCACTGGAAAAAGAAAAATTTACAAGATCAGAGATAGAAAAAATCCTAGGCGGCAATGTGAGAGATTTCTTTTTGCATAACTTGCCTGAATAATTTTTACTTATGAATGATCATCTTTCCTTTTACCTGGGGCTCACATTTATACTCATGCACGAGATGGATGCCATCCGTTGTAAGGAATGGAGAATTTTTCCAGGACTATCGTTGTTAAATGACATCTGGGGCTATCGCATTTTTATGCTGGCTCACATTCCACTTTTCTTTTTTTTATTCCGTGGGCTTGCGCAACCCGACAACGGTCGGCTCATTTTTGGGCTAGATGTTTTCTTTGTCATTCATGTAGTTTTACACGCACTCTTTCTCCTACACAAGAAAAACGAATTTAAAGACTGGATCTCGTGGACAATTATTTTAGGGGCGGGGATTTTTGGCTTACTCGACCTGGTTTTCGCACAAGCCTAACCTTATAGCCCGGCCTAATGTGATGGTCAATAGAGCTTTTCAGAGTCAGATTTGAAAAACCTTAACATTGCGGTAATCTGCGATCGGCTAATTTACCTCGAGTTCAACTATGCTGGCTTTTCAAATCATCATCGGCTTGCTCGTCTTGCTTGCAATTGTCGACTTAATTGTTGGGGTAAGTAACGATGCGGTCAATTTTCTGAATTCGGCCGTTGGCTCTAAAGTCGCCTCATTCCGAATGATCCTCATCATTGCAAGTGCAGGTGTGTTGATCGGCACGCTCTCGTCCAATGGCATGATGCAAATCGCCCGTAACGGCATTTTTCAGCCTGAGTTTTTTACGTTCGACAAAGTGATGATCATCTTCTTAGCGGTGATGCTGACAGATGTAATCCTACTAGATATTTACAATTCGTTGGGGCTCCCCACCTCCACTACGGTATCGCTCATTTTCGAGTTATTGGGTGCTTCGTTCACGGTAGGCGTTTTGTATGTGCTCGACCAAGGAAAGCCCTTTGCTGAATTAGAAACAGTTCTTAACTATCGAAGTGCCCTCACTATTATTGGAGGCATTTTTTTTTCCGTCTTGGTGGCGTTTGTGGCTGGCACCGTCATCCACTTTTTTTCGCGCCTGCTATTCACCTTCAAGCTGAAGAAGAGTTTAAAAATATTTGGCCCCGCTTTTTCGGGTGTAGCCGTTACGATCATGATTTACTTTTTGCTCATCAAAGGCCTGGAGGGAAGTGCGTTGGTGAGCATGAGCCAATTAAGCTGGATTCAACAAAATACCCTTCTCATTTTGGGGATCTCATTCGTGGCGTTCTTTTTAGCCACGTTTTTTGCGATGCGCTTTTCCGAAATCAATCCGCTAAAAATCATTGTTTTGATTGGAACGTTTGCATTGGCTATGGCTTTTGCAGGAAATGACTTGGTCAATTTCATTGGTGTTTCAGTGGCCGCCTATTCTGCTTATGCAGCTTGGTCCGTTTCTGGTGTGGCAGCCGATTCCTTTAACATGAATGTGCTCAATGAGCAGATTACGACACCTGTTTGGTTCCTGTTAGTATCGGGTGCCATCATGGTAGCCACGCTATGGCTCAGCGCCAAGAGCAGAAAGGTAACTGAAACGGAAGTGTCGCTAGGCAGGCAAGACGAGGGCGATGAAAAGTTTACTTCCAATCCAATAGCTCGTTGGTTGGTAGGTGGTGCTATTTTTTTTGGCAGCAAGTTCTCGCATAACATGCCCAAATCCTGGCTGCAGAATATGGAAAATCGACTGCGGCAACCAAAAGAGTCGAAGAAAGGAAAATCACAAGAGCCTTCCTTTGACCTACTCCGCGCAGCTGTAAACTTGGTCGTTGCCAGTGCGCTCATTGCGTGGGGAACATCTCAAAAACTTCCCCTTTCGACCACGTTTGTATCATTTATGGTGGCAATGGGTTCTTCTTTTGCTGATCAAGCCTGGGGGCGAGAGAGTGCCGTTTATCGGGTAAGCGGAGTACTACAAGTGATTGGTGGCTGGGTGCTTACCGCCTTCGTGGCCTTCGCGGGGAGCGCATTGATTGCGCTATTCCTATATTTTACTGGATTTGCCGGAGTGGTGATAGTAGCATGCATTACCCTCGCCCTCCTAATTTACAGCCAGATCACATTTAAACGCACTCAAAGAAATGAAGCAAAAGCCGATAAACTGCTACTAAAAGAAACGATTACTGTTCGCGAGTTGCTAGAACAAAGTAAATTGAATGCGGCAGAAAACTTGCTGGGGATTGAGCAGCTTTTGCAACACTGTTGGGATGCTTTGCTTAGTGAATCGCCTAAGAAACTTGAAGCCCAAAAGAAAGAGGTAAAAAAGGTAGCGGCCGAAAATAAACGCATCAGCGAAAAGATAGTTCGCTACATACGGAAGACAGAAAATGCCGGATTACCAGCCGGCCGATTGAATCTATTGGTTTTCGATATCCTGCAGGACCTTTATCAAAGCAGTTCGCTGATCAGCGAGTCGTGCAGTGAACATGTCGCCAACTTCCACCCTACTCCAAACAAAAATTTCCAAAAAATGCTTGAATCCATTGAATCACAGTCAGGCAATTATTTCTCTATTGTTCGTTCAGAAATCTCAGGATTGAGTTTCAACAAAAGCAAAGAAGAGGAAATATCTTTTCAACAATTAAAAAAATTCTTGGATTCCTGTTTAGATTCAGAAATCCTTCGTATTCAACAAAATGAAATTAACAACAAGCTTGCCACGTTGCAGACACGCATTTTATTGGAGATGACAGATATCATAGAATCCACTCAGCGTCTTTACCATCTTTACAAAGATTTCATAATGGGTCAAGGAAAATGAAAGTCGTCTCAGTGCAGTCGTACGATTTCCAAAAAGTATATGATCAATTGGATGAGTTGGTTCAGTTGATGATTGCAACTGAGAAGAAGCATGCGGGGCTTTTAAAAACAACTCACCCAAATTTCCAACCTGGCGCTACCAACCTGCTGCATTATTTAGTTTTGCGAAGTGCCGAAATTCGCGAAGCCCAAGAGTACCTTCATAAAATCGGTCTTTCATCGATAGCTAATTGTGAAAGTCATACCATGGCTCAAGTGCAAACAGTGCTTCGATGGCTAAACTCGAACCATGTTGAACGACATGAAGCTCCTTGCGGGTTTGAAGATGCCGCACGGCTAAGAGCCCGTCACAATGAAGAGCTGCTGGGCATTAGTCCTTCTACGGGGCGGCCACACATCATGGTCACGTTTACCGAAGAAATGGCAAATGATCGCTTGATGGTCGAAGAAATGCTACATAGCGGAATGTCAGTGGTAAGGATCAATTGTGCGCACGACAATCCTGAGGTCTGGATCAAGATGATTGATGTCTTGCATAGATCTGTTTCCAAAACAGGTCATAATTGCAAACTCTACATGGATTTGGCAGGCCCGAAAATTCGTGTGGCTGCATTGTCACCTCAAATAGATGCAGAAAAAGGACTTCATCTGCATGAAGAGGAGGACGTGTTGTTACTGCCGATGTTAGCCCCACAACCTGCCAAGAAAGAAGGCACCCCTATTTGGATTGAGCCTGCATCGATCTTTGAGATGATCAAACCAGGCGAACATCTGTTTTTTGACGATGGGAAATTCGAGGCAAAAGTGATCTCAGTAGAACCTAACTCTGCGCACGTGCGCATCACCCGGATTTCCACAAAGAAGCCATTTTTGAAACCTGAAAAAGGAATTAATTTGCCTGACAGCGATTTAAGAATTCCTCCACTTACAGAAGATGACAAAGAGAACATTCCGTTTATCTGCAAGCATGCGGATATGGTTGGTTATTCGTTTGTTAGCGAACCGCGAGATATTGAGATCCTACGTACCGAACTCCGCAAACACGCTCGAAAAAAACCACCCGCCATCATTTTAAAGGTTGAACGTCTTCTCGCTATTCAGAATTTACCTGCACTTTTATTCAATGGCATGATGGATGGCTCAGTGGGCGTAATGATTGCTCGTGGCGATTTAGCTGTTGAAATCGGATTTGAACGACTGAGCGAAATTCAGGAAGAGATTTTATGGATCTGCGAAGCCGCGCATGTGCCGGTGATCTGGGCTACGCAAGTGTTGGAGACACTCAATAAAACAGGTTTTGCCACCCGATCGGAGATTACAGATGCCGCCTATGGTGTAATGGCGGAATGTGTCATGCTCAATAAAGGGCGGCACATTATAAAAACCATCAAAACACTTGATGATATTTTACGAAGGCAAGTTTTACATGTCGACAAAAAAAGATACATTTTAAGACCACTTGGAATCGCGAAAAATTTTCTAAGCTAAACCATACGGTGTTTTTTTGCTAGTGCTCTTTCCTGTGTATAGCGTATTCCTAAGCGTTTAGTATTTTTGATTAAAAAAAGAATGCCACGCCTTTTTCATGCCGTCATAATTATATGTTTCATATGCTCTTGTTCAGCAAAAATTTATGAAGTAAAAAGTCGATTTGATGCTTCCCCTATACCCCCACCTCCCAATTACAGTTTACCTACTCATTGGGCAGCACTACCGACCAAAAAAGATGCGGCTGATAGTGTTCCAAAAAAATCAATCCTAAAGGATTTACAAGCGACCGCTCAAGCCGATGTCTTCTTCGTCTATCCGACTATTTTTGTCAAAGAGCCAAAGACTTCCTTTCTTTGGAATGCGGATGTCAACGACACCGAGCTCAATCACCTGATTCAAACCAGTACGATTCTTAACCAAGCAACTATCTTCAATGGGTCATGTAGAGTGTATGCACCCTATTATAGACAAGCACATTTATATGCGTTCTATACTTCTGAAAAGGGAGATGCGGTGGGGGCGCTAAATCTCGCCTATCAAGATGTTAAAGCTGCGTTCGAATATTATCTAAAAAATTACAATCAGGGTCGACCGATTATTATAGCATCACATAGTCAAGGGAGTTATCATGGTATGCGGCTTCTGCAAGATTACTTTGATGGCAAGGAATTGCAAAAACAATTAGTGGCGGCTTACCTGATTGGTCGCGCTATCAAACCTGATACGTTTAAAAATATCCGACCTACAGAAAAACCAGACGAGGTGGGTGTGTGGGCATCGTGGAATACGTTTGGGCGAAACTATTTTCCAGATAATTACAAATCGTATTTCAAAGGCTCTCTTTCCACGAATCCGCTGCTTTGGAATAGCAGTGACTCACTGGCCACCAAAGAACTCAATAAAGGTGGTGTTGCTTTTAAATTTACCTTCGCGCCTCAACTGGCGGATGCTCAAAATCAGGATGGGATTTTGTGGATACATCGGCCAAATATTAATGGGAGTTGGTTAGTAAAAAACAAAAATTGGCATCGTGCTGATATGAATTTTTTCTATGTGAATATACGAGAAAATGCTGCGCTCCGAATTGAAAAGTTTTTTAAGCAAAAAGAAAGCTCCCCAACAAATCCTTAACTTTAAGGGTGAGATTTAATTGGCAAAAAATTAAATGGCCATTCGCCATTAGTATTTGTGTTTTGCTTACACTCTTCTATTTCAGCTTGCCCAAAATACTTTTTGCTGATTCGTATTCTACTGTCCTGGTTGATCAAAATAATAACCTTCTATGTGCAAACATTGCTTCGGATGGTCAATGGCGGTTTCCAGAAAGAGACACTGTTTCGGATAGGTTCAAAACGGCAATCGTTGCCTATGAAGACAAGCGTTTCTATCACCATTTTGGTATTGATCCTATTTCCATAGGTAGGGCCATTCAGCAAAATATCCGCTCAAAGAAGATTAGTAGTGGAGCCAGCACCATCACTATGCAAGTGATTCGACTGCATCGGAAAAATCGTGGCCGAACTTTTTTCGAAAAAATTATAGAGTTCATCCTCGCCACTCGCCTGGAGCTTCGGCATTCGAAGAATGAAATACTATCACTGTATTCCACTCATGCTCCCTTTGGCGGAAACGTGGTTGGGTTGGAGGCGGCTTGTTGGCGTTACTTTGGTCGTCCGGCTGATCAACTCAGTTGGGCAGAGGCAGCAATGCTCGCAGTGCTACCCAACAATCCTTCGCTTGTTCATTTAGGGAAAAACAGAAATTTATTGAAAGCCAAAAGAGATCGGCTGCTTACAAAATTACATCAAGAGAAAAAGTTGGATCAACTGGAGTTGGATCTGGCAAAAGCAGAACCCATCCCTGATAATCCATTACCATTACCTCGATTAACTACCCATCTGTTAGACAGAGCCATTAAAGAAGGAAAGAGTCAACAAAAAATAATCACTACCATCGATTACTCCTTGCAACAACAAGCGCAAAGCGTACTTCGTGACCACATGGAACGCCTTCGTGCCAACCAAATCTTCAATGCAGCTGCTTTGGTGGTAGATGTAAAAACAGGAAACACTCTTGTATATATTGGAAATGTAGAGGCGGGAAGTAAGCACGAGGAGCAAGTGGATGTTATCAATTCTCCTCGTAGTACTGGAAGCATATTAAAACCCATTCTCTACGCTGCCATGTTAGACGAAGGTAAGATGCTACCTAAAACGCTTCAAGCTGATGTACCAATCACGATCAATGGCTTTTCACCAAAAAACTTTTCCAACCAGTTTGATGGCGCTGTCCCTGCCGACCAAGCTCTGATCCGTTCGCTAAATATTCCAGCCGTGGAGGAGCTACGCGAATTTCGGTACCAGAAATTTTATGAACTACTAAAAAATGTGGGACTCACGACCCTTATAAAACCATCAGATCATTACGGGCTTGCACTCATTCTTGGTGGTGCGGAGGGAACGTTGTGGGACATCACCGGGATTTATGCCTCGATGGCTCGAACTTTGAATAATTACTTTGAACACCCTGGAAAAAATAGATACAATAAGAGTGATTTTCACCCACTCCAGTACTCAGTTTCTGGTTCCACGTTCCTAGTTTCCAGTTACCAGTCACCAGCAACTGGGAACCTGCAACCGGGAACAACTATATCAGAATCCTCATGGCTCAGTGCGTCCTCTATTTATCTCACCTTCGATGCACTAAAAGAATTGTACCGGCCGGGTGAAGAAACGGGATGGAAATACTTCAGTAGCTCCAAAAAAATTGCCTGGAAAACCGGCACCAGTCATGGCTTGCGTGATGGCTGGGCAGTTGGCGTAAATCCCAACTATGCAGTGGGCGTATGGGTGGGGAATGCAGATGGCGAAGGCAGGCCTGGTTTGACGGGAACAGAAACAGCTGCACCTATTCTTTTTGATCTATTTGCCTTGTTGCCAGGGAAAACGTGGTTCGATACTCCGGAATCAGAAATGCAACGAATCTCAGTGTGTTCGAAGAGCGGCTACCGACCTTCTGAATTTTGCGAAAAAGTAGACACGATGTGGGTAGACAAATCAGGGCTGGTTACATCGGCATGCCCTTTCCACAAGAAAATACACCTTAGCCAAGACAGAAAATGGAGAGTTCACTCGGGTTGTGAAGAATTGAACAAAATGATTCCATCGAATTGGTTCATTCTGCCACCAGTTCAAGCATACTATTACCAACGCGGAAACGAATATCTGCCACTGCCACCCTTTAAAAAGGGGTGCGATTCAAACACGATTTCAAACACATTCGACCTGATTTACCCAAAACAAAACGCCAAAATCTTCATTCCACGCCAATTAGGAGGAAACAATGGACAAGTTATTTTTGAAGCTGTCCATTCCGATCCGAGTGCAGTTATTTATTGGCATATGGACGGCATTTTCTTCGGAAAAACCACCCAAACACACAGTTTAGGCCTAAATCCAGAGCACGGATCTCATGAGCTTACACTTATTGACAGCCGAGGAGAGTCGATAAAGCGTTCTTTTGAAGTGCTCTAAATCAATAATTTTCATCTCATAACTCTCTGTTATGTAAGGTTTTGATTATATTAGCTTAAATTAACTAATGAGTATACCTGACATTTGTGGCACACATAAACAACACCCAATGAAAAAGAGGTTGACTTTAATCCTTTTGATTTTGACAGTTGCGCTCAATTTTAAGGTCTCCGCCAGCAAGGGACAAATGAGTAGGAAAGCATCAAATTATGTAGTTATTGGCGCTTTCTCGATACCTAAAAACGCAGTTGAATTTACAAATAATGTAAAACAAAGTATTCCGACTGTTGAATTTTCGATAAATCCACTACGGAACCTGTTTTATGTTTACGTGCTTACTACCACTGATATTGAAACAGCATTTAACGAGGCAAAAAAATTGCGTCAAGGGGGCTTTTCCGATGCATGGGTATTCAGTGGTGTTTTGGGTGACGACCAAGAGGATACAAGCAAAGGCACCGACACTAATCCGATCACAAGAAAATCTATCGAGAAGGTAGAAATATCAGACAACAAAGCCGTACAGAAAGGCAGCGCCTCCGCAATAGAGACCGTTATAGCTAATGTACCGACCGAAAATAGCACGCCACCCATTGCTGACTCAAGCACTACAGAACAAAACACTACCCCAACAGTAGTACCGGGCTCGCCAATTGAAGAAGTAGAAGCAGGAAGTAAAAAATTTCTATTCAAGGTTTTTACAAATAACCAAATGGAAATCCAAGGAGATATAGATGTGATGGATCTAGATAAAACAAAGCCAAGAAAAGTGGCATCCTATCGCGCCAATGAGCCCGTTAATGTAAAGCCCGCGAACAAATCAGGAAACATTTCTTTCGTATGCGAGGTTTTTGGCTATCGTAAGATTCAAACTGTTGCTAATTTCAACCAGCCAGAAGCTACCGAAGGGATTACGGTTGAGGAAAATAAAACCGTGGTCCCTTTTGAGTTAGTACGGCTGAAGAAAGGCGACTTTGCAGTGATGTATAATGTTTACTTTTTCAAAGACGCAGGCATTATGCGCCCAGAATCAAAATATGAAGTGAATAGTTTGCTCGATATGCTGAAGGAAAATCCCAAATACAAAATCAAAATCCACGGGCACACGAATGGAAATTCTCATGGTAAAGTAATTTCAATGGGAGACTCTAAAAACTTCTTTGCCATGACAGTTGATGTAAAAGAAGGATTTGGTTCTGCTAAAAAACTCTCCGAAGAAAGAGCGTTGGTCATTCAAAACTATCTCGTCAGCCAAGGAGTAGATCCAAGCCGTATGCAAATAAAGGCATGGGGCGGTAAGAAGCCCGTTTACGAAGAAGATCATGCGCTGGCGTCAGCTAATGTACGCGTGGAAATCGAAATCTTGGAAGACTAGTTTTTTATGGCGAAATTTCCGAATGGAGAATTTTAAGAGTGACATTTCGGGAAAAGAGTTTCCAGAAAATCTGAAGGTACACGCTGGCCAAATTAAATCTGGAATTCTTCAAAAGATAAAAGAAGCAAACCCAGGCTTTAACGAAACATGCAGTCTTTCATTATCCGAGCTGAACGAATACCGGAATCGTTATATTCAATCTTCGCTTGAGCTAGAGGTTGGAACGCTCTCTCAACTGGAAAAAGAAGTGCTCGAAGCGCTTCACAAAAACAAGTTGATTTCTGACGATGTTAACGAAACGATTGATGAGACGTTGACGTATGGCCAGCGACTGGCTGACAAGATCGCTTCATTCGGTGGAAGTTGGACATTCATAATCTTTTTTTTCTGTATCCTTTTCAGCTGGATTAGTCTGAACCTTTATTTTTTCAGAAGGCCGTTCGATCCGTTCCCCTTTATTTTACTGAATCTTATTCTTTCTTGTTTGGCAGCTTTACAGGCACCTGTTATCATGATGAGCCAGAACAGGCAGGAAGAAAAAGACCGGGAGCGTTCGAAACATGACTATCAGGTGAATTTAAAAGCAGAGCTCGAAATCCGAATGCTTCATGAAAAAATGGATCATTTGATACTTCACCAACAACAGCGATTATTTGATATTCAAAAAATTCAAATAGAAATGTTAAGTGAGATCACCAAACAACTTGATTCAAAATCAAACTAATAACTTCTTTTGTTTGGACTCCACAAAAGCTACGCTGTAATCGCTTTTAAAATATCGTGCTGCGTGATAATGTGTGCGCGTTCGTGTTCATCGCGAACCAACAATGCTTTATTGTTTCTATTCAGAAGTGATGACAAAACATCAAGTGTACTATCCAACGCAACCACTTGCATCGGCTTGTCCATGATTTCTCCTACTGATTTATCCTTCAATCCAGGATCATAAATTATTTTTTCAATCAGGCTGGTAGTTGTAACGCTGCCTACAAATTCTTGCCCCTCGGTCACCGGCATTTGATCAACGCCTTCCTTATTCATTATTTTGATGGCTTCACCAATCGTGGAACTTTTTGTTACCGTTAACAAAGCATCTTTTCCATTTCTTCCAGCAATGATTTCCCGAGCAGTGCCGTAGGTGCGCTCTTCCAAAAACCCATGATCCTTCATCCACATGTCATTGTACACCTTGCCCAAGTAGCGGGTGCCATGATCGGGAAGAAGTACCACCATCACATCCTCTTTTTTTAAATGCTCACGTGCATATTCCATCGCACCATGCAATGCAGACCCACAACTCCATCCACCAAAAATTCCCTCCTCGCGCGAAAGTCTCCGTGCCATGATTGCACCGTCTTTATCGGTCACTTTGATAAACTGGTCGATCACATCAAAGTCGACATTTTTTGGTAAGATATCTTCACCAAAGCCCTCTGTGAGGTATGGGTAAATTTCGTTTTTGTCAAATACGCCTGTCTCTTTATACTTCTTAAACACGGACCCATACGTATCGATACCGATTGCCTTGATGTTTGGATTTTGTTCTTTTAAATATTTGGCAGTTCCACACATCGACCCTCCCGTTCCTACGGTCGCTACATAATGCGTAATCTTTCCACCGGATTGTCTCCAAATCTCGGGGCCAGTAGTTTCATAGTGGGCTTTCGCGTTTGATGGGTTGTCGTATTGATTTGGATAGATCGAATTTGGAATTTCTCTATTCAGTTTCCGTGCCACAGAATAATAGCTGCGCGGATCATCAGGCTCTACGTTTGTTGGGCACACAATTACTTCAGCACCTACGGCTCTCAAAATATTTATTTTTTCTTGCGATTGCTTATCTGCCATTGTGAAAATGCACTTGTACCCTTTCGCCACTGCTGTAAGCGCAAGCCCCATACCGGTGTTTCCAGAAGTACCCTCAATGATAGTTCCTCCAGGTTTCAGTAATCCGGCTTTCTCGGCATCTTCCACCATTTTAAGTGCCATTCTGTCTTTGGTTGAATTGCCCGGATTGAAATACTCGACCTTTGCCAACACACTTCCGCTAATGCCTTTTGGGATTTTATGTAAGCGAACAATCGGTGTATTGCCAATCGTTTCAATGATGGAGTCGTAGATCATAGCTTCAACAATTTATTGCGAACGCAAAAATAACATTTCAGACGGGAAAGCTAACGTTTATTAGGAGCGTAAAATTTGGAGATAAGGTGACTCTTCGTGTCTTCTATAGTCCGAACGCCTTAACGCCTATTGGTCAGCAAAAAAATCTGGAAAGCAAAAAGCCCTCCTACGCTAGTGCTTCGGAGGGCGAGTGGAGCTGCAGGGAATCGAACCCTGGTCCAGAGAAGATGAACGTGTACCTTCTACATGCTTAGTTGACTTTGGTTGTCGGGAACTAAAAGGCAGGCAACAGCCTCATCAATTCCTTAGTTACTGTTTTCTCGACAGCCCCGCGCAACAACGGAGCGGCCCAGTTCAAGCTGTCGACACCGCTGATCCAAACCCGCAGAACAGAGGTTTGGGCGATGATGGCCTCCCACTTCTTAAGCGGGACAAGCTAATCTAACGATACGTCAGATTAAGCAGCCATGGCGTAAGTATTTTCGCCACGTAAATTGTTGGGACCATCTTTCAAGGCTCTCATCCCATGAGCCTGCATGCTTACTCACACCCCCACGCATCCTGTCAAAACCGGTCAGCCCCTTTATCCTCCGTAGCTTTAGCGTAGGAGGGTTATCCTCCGTAGCTTTAGCGTAGGAGGGTTATCCTCCGTAGCTTTAGCGTAGGAGGGTTATCCTCCGTAGCTTTAGCGTAGGAGGAATTAAACAAAGCCTCTCTTGAGGAGGAAAGCCCTCCTTCGCCTAGGCTACGGAGGGCAAGACAAAAGTACAGTAAAAAAAGTTCAGTTGACTATTCAATCACTTCAAAGCCGGCTCCACGAAGTGCCTCTATAGCTGTTGTTAACTTTGCTTCTTCCACAAGAATATAGTCTGTATTGTAAGTGGCAATTACTGAAAGATTTACACCTGCTTTTGCCAGGGCTGTTGAAAACCGAGCCGTGATGCCCGTCAACGAAAGATCCAGTACTGCATTGATCTTTAACAACCGCCAGCCCACACTTTTCACGATTTCGTCCTGCACCAAATCCTCTTCACAAACAACCGCCTGCTCATCTGCCGTTTTAGACACAGTATAAAATGAGGAACTAAATACCCAATTCGGCAAGGGCTTTGCCATGTCTAGCTGACAAACCGCAAATCGGTTCGGTAAAACTTCAAACTGAAGCACTATCAGTTCTTCTTGAACCGCTGGCCACGGCCAGTAACAGCTGCTACGTTAAAAAAACCAAGTGCCTTTTTTCCGTTCTTGTTAAGGTTTACAATGTTGGTAGACACATTAGAAACTGGTCGCGCGAACAATTCTCCAAAACCGCCAGGTCGGTCAGTCTGTACTTGCACTTGCTGCAAATAATCAAATGCTTGAACAGTTATCGAATTGATTTCAACATACACCGAATCGCCTGGCACATAGGGCGAGACCGCGGCATCATTGGCATCGGTATCGTTCGGGTTTATTCCTCTTCGAATGGGTGTAATGAAAATAAACCCATCAATATTTCCTCCCGCAGAAAATCCAGCATCGTAAGCGACATTTAGGTCTGACGGCTTATTGAGCAAGACACCATTTTTGGTCGCACGAATCCAATAGGTATCCCCAGCTCCCGCAAAGTCCCTGGCAATAAACTCCGCGAAATAAAAGTCTGGATTAGTCTGATCCGGCTCGTTTTTGGTTAAAGTAAGTGTGTCAATTTTTGGCACGCGCCCCATGGTTGAGTTTGCCTCATATACTTCGCCTTCGGCTTGAATTGTCAGCTTGTAAGAAGTACCCGGTACACCTAGCCGCTCATTGCCTACCGGCTTCCAAACATAGGTACCCTTGCTAGCAGGATCTTCATTAAAAGCAAAAACTTTTCCGGCATCGTCAACAACAGACACAACAGCACCACCAACTGCCGGAGGCAGAGAACTATCAAAATAGGATTGCGTTTTTGTAAGTGTGATTACTTGATTGCCCAGCTTATCATTGACCCATGCATCTACAACCAAAAGTGCATCCGCATTTTCAAGTGTAGGATTGATTTTTGTTTCGCACGAGAGCAAAGACAAAAAACATAACGTGGCAGTTATCTTTAGGCTTAGGCCTACAGCGATTTCCCTTGAAAATCGACTAAAAAATTCGAGTAAAGTCATCTTCATTTAAAATTTAAAGTTGTAAGAAATGGAAGGCACCACTGAACCTATGATAGAAAGCTGAGTGGCCTCTGAAGAAATAGGCTGGCCTGGAGACACTCGTTGGTCTGCCTGCGAAAAATAAATCGAGAATGGGTTTTGTCGTGCATACAAGTTGTAAACACCAAAGACCCAATAGTCACTGTTCTTCCTGTCTTTACCCCTCTTCTGTTTTTTTCCTTCTAAACGGAACGAAACATCTAGTCGGTGGTAGTCCGGAAGCGTTACATTGTTGCGTGAATCGTTTCCGTTGTAAGGAACCAGCAACCCTTGGCTGATGTACCGTGAAGTAGGGAAAGTAGTCGGTGTGCCAGACGTGTACACAAAATTGGCGGAAAACGACCATCTTTTCGAGATGTCATAGAACGCAGCGATTTTCAAATTGTGTGCTTGATCGAAACGAGTACGATACCAGTCACCTTGGTTAATACCATTCACTTTTAACTCTGTGCGAGCTAACGTGTAACTCACCCATCCGGTAAGGCGTCCCGCTTTCTTTTGAAAATAGGTCTCGACACCATAGGAGCGCCCTTCGCCAGAAAGCAGGTCACCCTCCAAAAATTCGTTGATCAATAAATCAGCTCCATCAATGTAATCGATCTGGTTTTGTGTATTCTTCCAATACCCCTCAACCGACAATTCATACATTCTGTTTTTGCCCAAATCTTTAAAAAATCCTATTGTGTACTGGTCAGCAAGTTGAGGTTTGATATTCTTTGAACTCGGATTCCAAACGTCAAGCGGATTGGACGCAGTAGTATTTGAAATCAGGTGTAAATACTGAGCCATCCGATTGTAACTTCCCTTAATCGAGCTAGTTGGGTTCACTTGCACTTTAAATGATACCCGAGGCTCGAAATTTCCATAAGTGGCAATCACTTCTCCATTTTTGTATTGGCGGCTGCTTACCGTGTCTCTTCTTACGCCTGGAGGATTGTTATTGTAAGTATAGGATTTACCAGGGCCAAAGGCATTGAACAACGAATAACGTATGCCGTAGTCGATTGAAACCGCTCTGGATATTTTTTGTGAGTTGCTTAGGTAAAGTGACGACTCTAAGTTGTATTTCTTGCTTAAACTAAAGTCATCAGGTTCGCCCTGACTCACCCCACGCGCATTGGCTGGCTCGAAAATGTAGTAAATCAATTCTGCACCAAAATTCAACTCATTGTTATTGTTGAGGAAGTAAGTAAACTGGGGCTTAAAAATATAGTTGGAGATGAGCGAATTCCATTTAAATGAGTTCTGATCATCTCGACCAAACTGGAGACTATAGTCATAGTTACTATAAAGAGCAGTGAAATTGGAGAACAAGCGATCGTTAAAAATATGATTCCAGCGCAACGTGGCCGTAGCATTGCCCCAGCTAAAGCCTTGATTTCGATCGAACTTAAAATTATCTCTCCCAAAATAACCTGACAGGTAAACTCTGTTTTTTGGATTGATGTTATAATTTGTTTTGAGTGTGACATCATAAAAATTCAGCGCACCACCATTTTGCAGAACGGGTGCGAAAGGTCGAGCTAGAATGTCAATATAGGATCTTCTGGCGGCAACAATAAAAGACATTTTATCTTTTATGATTGGCGCCTCCACCGCTATCCGACTAAAAATAGTACCGATACCTCCAGTTACCTCCAATTTCTTGCTATTCCCTTCTTTCATCCTAACGTCCAAGAGCGAAGAAAGTCGCCCGCCATACCGAGCCGGGATTCCCCCTTTGTAAAGTTTTACATCTTTGACCGCATCTGGATTGAAAACTGAAAAGAAGCCAAGCAAGTGAGATGAATTATAAACAGGCGCTTCGTCCAACAAAATCAAATTTTGCCCCACGCTACCGCCACGCACGTTGAACCCACTGGCGCCTTCGCCTACGGTGCTCACCCCAGGTAGTAATTGCAAGCTTTTTATCACATCGGCTTCGCCCAAAAAGGCTGGAATTCTCTGAATCGTTTTAATATCTAATTTGTTGGTGCTCATTTCCAGATTTTGCACGTTCGCCTGTTCCAATTCTGCTTGGATAACCACCTCTTGCAATTGCTCAGCCTCACCTGAAAGCTCAATATCAAAGCGTTTGTTCTTGTCTAGTTGCAAAGACTTCGTTACGGGTAGATAGCCCAGATAGCTATAATGCAGGGTATAGTTAGCAGCGGGCAGCGTGATAGAATAAAAACCGTACTCATTTGTAACACCACCGCCTTGCGTCTCTGTAACATAGACCGTAGCTCCAATCAATGCTTCGCCATTGCTTGCATCTTTGATATAACCGCTAATGGTAAACTTGCCGGTGGTTTGGCCAAAAGAAAAAGTGCAGGCAAAAATCCACAAAAATAGAATCTGTCTCATAGAATAAGTTAAGCTAACCTTAAAGCGTAAAAAAGTGGGTTTTGTTGCACCTAATTGAAAATTTTCATAAAAAGTTTACACAATCGTCCCGCCTATTGGGCGGAATCGATTCCGATCGAGTCGATCACCAAATAATCGGCCTTAGAAACCGACTGCCGGGCGAGGAGCTCAGCTATAAATCCAGTTAAGAAAAGTTGAACCCCGATAACCAACGCTACCAATGCCAGGTAAAAGATAGGTTGATCGACTACATCACGCTTCAGCGGGATTTTGGAAATAAACAGGGCGTCCAACTTATCCCAGAATATTTTCACCGTAAAACCAAACCCAACCAGAAAGGAAACGATGCCCCAAGCCCCAAAAAAGTGCATGGGTCTTTTTGCAAATCGCCCAACGAACGTAATGGTAAGCAGATCCAAAAAGCCACGAACAAATCGCTCCCATCCAAACTTACTTACTCCATATTTTCGCTCACGATGCTCTACTACTTTTTCTGTGATTTTCGTGAAGCCGGCCCACTTAGCCAACACGGGTATATAACGGTGCATTTCACCGTACACCGTAATGTTTTTTATAACTGAATGGTGATAGGCTTTTAATCCGCAATTAAAATCATGCAAATGAATACCAGAGATTTTTCGCGTGACATAGTTGAAAAACTTGGAGGGCAATGTTTTTGAAATTGGATCATGGCGCTTTTTCTTCCATCCGCTCACCAAATGAAACTTTTGCTCTTTGATGAGTTTATATAATTCCGGAATTTCATCTGGACTGTCTTGTAAATCAGCATCCATGGTGATTACCACTTCGCCCTGTGCAATCTTGAAAGCTGTTTGTAATGCTGCGGACTTTCCAAAATTACGATTAAACTGAATTCCTTTAATAGATGGATTCGCTTCACTTATTTTTTTTATTTCTTCCCAGGTGCCATCGGCACTTCCGTCATCAACAAAAATTACTTCATACAAAAAGCCGTGTGTTTGCATCACACGGCTAATCCAATTACTCAATTCAGGAATCGATTCTTCTTCGTCCTTGGCGGGAATGACTACCGAGATAGCAAGGTGTTGAAGCATTTAAGCAAACGGCTCAGGGTTTTTCTTTTGGGTGAAAATAGATATTACTAGGCCAATTATAAGCGAACCAAATGCTAGCCCAAAAGCATAGAATGCCCAAAAGAATTTTTTTGTAAATGATAGAGCCATCTCAATAGCCTCTTCACTCTGGCCTTGTTCTTCCATTTTCTGACTAGTCTTCTGCATCAGATCCTCCATCACTCCTGTATCAATAAAATTAATATAGACGAACAAGAAAATCCCACCAATGACACCCGAAATCAAAACCGACAAAAAGGCAATTCCTAGTCCCTGGCCATAACTCATAAACCCGTCACCATTGTCTTTAAAATTCTTGTGGGCAAATACAACGATAACCGCTGATACTGCCAGACTCACCCACCCCTTCCAGTCGCTCTCCAGGGGATTGCCTCCAACCGCAATTATAATTACCGTATAGGCAACGGAAAATAATCCCATGATAAGCCCGAAGCGCAAAGCGACAGACATAGTTGACGGTGGCTGAGAATTCATTTTTTCTTCCATAATTAATCGTTTTTAGGTTGACGTCTTAAAATTACTGATATTATGATGCTAATAAAAAAACTGATCACAAAGCTTTGCCAGAAATAGTGTTTGGCTAGAATGTAACTATTGGTAGCAGAAATGTACTCCAAATTACGTTGATACTCAATTTTTCCTATCCGCCCAATCGCTTCTGCGGGCATTGCTTTCATCTGTTCCACTGCTGTGGTCACATAGTCCGACAAAAATGCTGGAAAAATTCCACACCAAACCAAAATCAAAAATGAGGTTATGCAGGCAAAAAGTGTCGTGAACAAAAAGTTAGCAATCATCCCCTGCCAAAAGAAAATGATCCCATCTTGATAGTTGTCTCTGATTTCCTTTAAAGTGAGCGTCATGAAAATGGCAAAGAGGAAAATTCGAAAATCAAAAAAAATCATGAATAAGAATGGATGCTTACCCAAAAAATAGAGCGCCAGCAGGATGGTAAACCCCAGCACTCCAGCAATCGCTCCATTGCGCAAGGAGACCGACACTAACGGAGTTGTGTTCTTAAGCATCAATCCACTGCTTATTGTTATTGAACACTGCCACCGCTTTCCCCTTCAATTCTTGACCCCACCACGGAGAATTCTTCGATTTTGAGAAATTGGTTTTCTCGTCCAGCCGCCATTCGCGATTAGGGTCAAACAAAGTCAAATTGGCTTTTTCATCTACCTCAATAACCGGCACCGGCAACTGAAGAATAAGTCGGGGTGCTGTGGTCACCTTTGCAATAAGGTCTTCTACATCAACCCATTTGCATAACTGAGTCAGTTGGGAGGCAAATGTCTGTAGGTTTGTTATGCCAAAGTCAGCGTGATCAAACTCCAACAATTTACTTTCATCGTCTTGCGGCAAATGCCCGCTTGACAGAGCATCAATCGTTCCATCCTTTAGGCCCTTTATCAGCGCGTCATTATCAATTTTCTCCCGAAGTGGCGGGTTGAGCTTATAGTTGGTATCAAAATCTTCCAGATAGCTATCATCCAACAAGGCTTGATATCCGACTACATCGCAACTTACTTTCATTCCTTTTTTCTTTGCCGAACGAATGAGGTCGACCGTCCGGCCAGTTGATATTCGGGACAAGTGCAACCTTCCCCCCGCATACTCCAACAGCTCCAGGTTTTTTCGTACTGCGATCTCTTCAGCAATTCGGGGCATACCTTTCAGCCCCAACGAGGTACTATTCTCACCTTCATGCATTTGCCCAAATAAATTCAGCCAATGATCTTCGGAATGATCGATGAGAAGCCCATCAAACTTCTGGATGTATTGCAATGATTTTAGAAAAAGATCGGTATGAACAAGTGACTTTAGCCCATCAGTAAAGGCTACTGCGCCCGCTTCGTGCAGGTCGATCATTTCAGTCAGCTCTTCTCCTTTGCAATTTTTTGTCACCGCAGCCATTGGATGCAGTTGCACCAACCGAGTTGTATTTGCCTGCGTAATATAACTGATCTCATTTTTTGATTGTACCGCTGGTTGTGTGTTTGGCAAGAGTACTACTTCTGTAAAACCACCGGCCGCAGCCGCTTTTGTCAAACTAAGTAAATCCTCTTTGTGCTCTAGCCCCGGATCGCCCACGAACGCACCCAGATCCATCCATCCGATACTCAGCAACATGCCGTCCGCCTCAATCACACGATCTGCCGAATAGATTTTATCGCCAATTTCGGTAATACGCCCACCAGAGATAACCACATTCTTCCTTTTGAGATGATAGGGTGAACCGGGAGAAACAATTTTTGCGGATTGGATGAGTACTTTCATAATTAACCGTCCAGAAGACTTACAATTAAATCTTTCACTTGGTCTGATTTTTTCTTTTTGATAGAACCTGCTTTGTATTGAATAATTGATTTCTCAGCAGTAAAAATTCTGCCGGGCCGAATGTAACTTACTCTTGTTAGTCCTCCCTCCAAGAAATCATCTATACCCAGCTCAATAGCTAACTTATCTCCTTTGTCTTTACTAGTAACTTGGCAAAGCACAATGTCATCGCCTGACAAAACAAAAAGGACCAATGCCGGACGTTTTTTTACCGATGATAAATCTGAAAATGGAAAAGGGACGACAGCCACATCACCTCTTACAAATTCTTCCATGCCTCATCTTCTTCTGGTGAATCCCAATCCCGGGACAATGATTTTTCTGATACAATGTGAGTAAGAATTTTATCCGACTGCTGCTTTTGTCTTAAAAAAAGCAAATAATCGTATAATTCCTTCAGTAATCCCTCTGGAGTATTCTTAATCTCTTCGGAAAGGACTTCTCTTGTTGACATCTAACAAATTTACTTTAAAAATCGGATCAATAGTATTTCGGCAAGTAAAAAGAGCAACGCCAACACAATCGCGTACTTCCACAATGGCGTGCCTAAATATCTCTCTTTTATCTCGTTGCGGAAAGTGTCGGTACTGCCGGAGTCAAAGATGGATATGGATGAGCTGCCGCCCAACCGAAGTTTTACCTCGTCCGGCTTGAGATTCTCTAACATCGATTCGTCTTTAATGAGATTAAAGGCTACCAAATTTAGCGTGTCTTTTTGGTTGACCAACGAATAAAATCCCCTTTCCAACAAAAATTTAGGCAACTCGAGGATGATTCGGCTCCCAATCCTATGTTGTGCCGGGATTACTTCCTGTTTTCCAATCATTTTTATAGGCACCTCTCCCACCAAACTGTCCCCCTCAAAGGAGAAAATCGTTGAAGAAAGTGAGTGATACAAACGCTCCTGATTCCGGCTACCCAACGAAGCCAGCCGGTACATCACAGGCACAAAAAGTGCATGGGCATAAAAATCGGTGGTCGACTTAATGAGGGGACAAGCCAGTACGAACAAGTCGTTCACCTGAGATAAGAATGGCCTTCCGTCTTTAAAGGTAAGAATGGCAGAACGATCTGAGCCCCAATCAAGAACTTTCGTAGCAACGGGCATCGCCATGGCACTATTTATCTCTTCAAACACATTTTGGAAAAGTGGCGCCTTAAAATCGGGAAGGGCTAGCGACAACGGTTGTTCCTGTTTATTAATTTTGACGGCACCTCGGATCAGTTGCTGATAGGAATCCTCATCTGGCAGCAAAGCAGGGATCAATAATATCGAATGATTTTTTCGAAGACCGTTTAATGTCGTTAACAGAGGTAATTCAATTTTCTCCAATTGATTAACAACAATCAAATCAACGTCATTCAATAAACTATAATTCAAGTTGGCGGCCTGGAAACTCGTAAAAGTGAAAAGCTCCTTATTGCCAAATACCCGTTCGACAGGCGTGGCTTCTTTGTTGCTCTTTATTTCGAGCACTTTCAATTTGGTTGTGAGATTCAAGGTAAAATAAAACTCATTATCAAAACTAACTGGATAGTCACTAAACGAGAGCACCGCCTTATTTAATCCTTTCAGACCAGTTGGCAAATCGAACACCAGAGAATTTGTGCTATTCGGTTCAATGTTAACGGATGCAGCCGATGCTTGAACGGAATTGATGGTCAGCTTTGTGACTAAGCCCTCCACGGATCGATGGCCCACATTTCGAAGGCGAACGTGAATGGTATTTTTTTCACCCTTTGTTATTGATGGATTTTCCAAGTAAACTGTATCGACCAGCACGTTTGACAATTTACTGGTTTTGATAGGCACTAACTTGATCAACTGGGATGAATCAGTTTTTGAAACGCTCCCAAATGTTGCGCTTTGAAAATCTGAGATCCAAAAGAGTGTATTGGCATCACCCAATAGTCGACTTTCAATTTCTTGAGCATTTCTGCTAATGGACGAAAGTCTAAGTCTTGAAAGTTCATCTTCAACTTCTGACTTCGCTTTAAAAGAGTTCGAGAAGGAAGCAAAATCATTTGTGATCAATTGATACTTAACATCGGGAGGTAAGGCCGTTACAATCTCTCGCACCCTTTCGCTGGCCTCATCAATCGCTCGCTTCTTTTCAGCCACCGGTGCCGACATGCTCAATGAATTGTCGACATAAATGGCAACATTTTTTTGAGAGCCCACCTGCTCGGCTGCTGGCAGAAAAGGTTGTGCAAAAGCCATCACTAAAAAAAAGACAAAAAGAAGCCGAGCGGCCAAAATCAAATACTGCTTAATCTTTCTTTTCTGTGTGGTCTCCTGCTTTACTTGCTTTAAAAAACGAGTATTCGAAAAGTAGATCTGTGTCGTTTTGCGAAAATTGAAAAGATGAATGAGAATGGGTATCAGCAAGACACCGAGTGCCCAAAGAAAGGAAGGGAACTGAAAAATCATTCGCGCGAAATTACGACATAATGTTGGAAAATGTTTGCCCTAAAGGGACAGTTAATCGCGTAGATTCTTCCGCAAGTACTTTTGACAAATCGGGCAGTTTTGCCAAACATGGCCACGAGCGGGGCAATAAGCTCTGCCAAAATAAATAATTTGCAAGTGCACTTTATTCCAACGGTCTTCCGGAATCAATCTTTTCAAGTCTCGTTCTGTCTGCTCCACATTTTTACCCGGAGTCAATCCCCAACGAAAAGCAAGTCGATGAATATGCGTGTCGACCGGAAAAGCCGGCTTACCAAACCATTGGGTCATTACGACCGATGCTGTCTTGTGCCCTACTGCAGGAAGTTCTTCCAATGCATCGAACGTATCAGGCACCTGGCCCTCATACCTTTCAATCAGTATCTTTGATAAACCCCAAATTCCTTTCGATTTCATGGGCGATAGGCCGCAAGGTTTAATAATCTCCCTGATCTCTTCCACCGACATCTTTAGCATGTCGAAAGGATTATCAGCTTTCCTAAAAAGTAAGGGAGTAATCTTGTTTACTCGTTCGTCTGTGCATTGTGCAGACAGCAGCACGGCAACAAGCAACGTATATGCATCTTTGTGGTGAAGCGGAGTCGCAACGGTTGGAAAAAACTTATCTAAAATATGTAAGATGTCACTTACTTTCTCTGGTTTGGTCATTGCCCCAATGAGTATGCGAAACTAACAATAGTGGGAATCGAATGTTTCAACGATTGATCATTTCTTGACCTTCACGACTATTTGCTGATCCCTTTCTGTATCAGGATAGAATAAAAGTAAACTCTGATTCTTATCGAACGCAAGTTTACCGGGCGTGCTGTAAACTTGGAATCCATTGCCAAAATGAAAAGAGGGAAGAAAAATTTCGGTAGGAGCACCAATGGACTTATTCCGCTTGAATTTCAGGTAAAATTCCTTTTTTTCAACATTGAAGAAATACTCAAGCGGTTCGCCAGCGACTTTATAAGGGTAAGGTCGGATGGCTGCCGCCAACGCTCTGCCGCCAGAGTTGATATCGTCTTTATTTTTTTGCTGCGACCTGCTAAAGATCGATAGATCTTCTCCGTTCCATTGATCACCATGTTTATTTTCGTTATCTGCAGTGTAATTCCACAATGTATAACTGAGTTGATTAGATTCCATCGCTCTGAATGAACGATCCAGGCACGCTTCCTGATCAGCAAAGTCTCCGGTACTAAATGCTTTTTTTTCACCCATGTCAAAAGGAATTCCGAATTCGCCAATGAGTGTAGGATTATTTCCTAAAGAGCGGGCGGTTTCTTCTTTCAAAAAGGCTAAGTTGGCCTGAAACGCCTTGCGAACACCTCTCTTTCCAAAAGCGAGTTTAGCGTTAACAATATCAACTCCAAACCAAGTGGAGTATTCCTTCATTACCAGTGTTCCGTTATCATACCAATGACTTGCGTTCACGAATTTTTTTGATTCAACCGCTGCAAATTCGGGTAAATGATCAAGAATTGCTGGCTCCACAAAAATCAACCAGCTGCTATCGATCGAATGCATTTCCTTTTGGAAAGCCAGCGCAAAGGGTTTGAGATAGTCTTCTGAGAAATCGACTTGCTTGCCGTTGACTTCCGCAAAATAGCTGGGCTTCAACACCGTGGCCTTTTGTTGCGAATCATAATCCCAAACACCCGCGTTCTTCCAAATGTCTAGTTCTTTTGTCTTCCAGGCAGTGAATTTGTTCGGATTTACTATTACTTTTCCCTTTAACTTCGCTCCAGTCAATGCGAATTCGTAACGTTCTATCTCAAGTTTATTGCCCGCACCAAGCACCATCCCTTCAAATGGACTTGGCATAACTCCGCTTTTTAAAAGACCAAATGCGTTTAAATCGGTCATTCCGATGTAGCCGGCTCCAGGTTCATTGAATGTATCAAAACCAATCACATTGGGAAGGCCTTTAAGTTTTAGTGCAACTTGCTTGATTGCATTTATGAAATGTGACTGTAGATAGTCTTGTACGCTCACACTATCGACCTTCACCTTTGGCGCAAAATCATTCCCGCCAAAGAAAAGGGTAAACATAGTAGCCGCCCCAAGTTTCTTATAGTTTGTAGGCCAGATCATACGTGGAAAAGGATCGCCCTTTACGTTGTGAATAATGGCCGAACCGGTTTCGCTAAACTTGAGCGGATCAAACCCAACTTTGTCCAGTGTCCAATAGGGAGCTCCGTCACCACCTGTGAATCTGCTCCAAACATCCTGATGAGGATCGATAAAGACATTGATATGGTGATCATCTGCCTTCTTAACGATTGCTTGGATATAATTGAGGTAATTCTCGTCATACAGTCCAGGGCCGGCATGTTCGATGGCCTCCCAGGTCACCAACAACCGAACAAACCGATAACCCCACTGATAGAGTCGCTCAAAGTGTTCATCAGCCTGATTGAGTGGAAATGGCTTTCCCACAGACGATACGTTATAGACGGTCTCATAAAACTGTTCTTTTTGATGACTCGGAATCAAAGGTTCAAATGGAAGTTTCGTACTTCCTCCCACGTTGATACCATGTAAAATCATGGCGCGACCAGTTGGATCTACAAACCAACTGCCAATAGATGACACATTTTTTAGTGTAGAATCAAAAGTTTTTTGAATCGACTTCCCGCTGGAGATCTGGGTCCATTCCACCTTTTTCAACCCATCGGTTGAATAGGAAGGATAAGGATCATCAACAAACAAGAAAATGGCTAGAACCACGACAACTATCGCGATCAAAACAAAAGCGATTTTAAGAACTTTCTTATCTAAAAAATGTAATTATCTTTTTTTGAAATTATCCTTTTCAAATGTAATACTATTTGAATTGCTTATTGCCTTGCAGTATATTAGAATCTTTATCTGGACAGCAAGATTAGATGGCACTCAATAGTTTTTTAGCAAGAATTAGTGGTTCGGATAGCAATTTTGAATTAGAACACCGCGTATTCAACACTCTAACCTTTTCAACAACACTTTTGTGCGTTTTTGCTTTTTTTTCAAATATGCTTCTAGGGTTGAGCCTTGTTGGCTCCCTTCTGGCTTTGATTGGTGCTATTATTTCATTTTCACTTTTCTACTTCTCGCGAATAAAAAATAAACTTAACAGTTTTATGCTGATCGTTATGATTGGCTTTGCACTACTATTTATTGTGTCCGTCTACCCAAGTGACTCTGGATCCAAAGGCCCCCTCGCTTTCGTTTTTATATCGCTCGTCCATGTATTTATTGTAATCAGCAAGGAATCGTTGCAATTAAAAGTCTTTTTCTCGATGGTGTTTACGATTGTTTTACTGTACGCCATAGAGTACCTTTTCCCACATCTGATTCACTACGGTTACAATAACGAAGGAGCCCGGCTTCTAGATTTTGCAATAACGATGATTTACTCGCTTTTTTTTGTACTCATTACCACACTCACTTTTAAGCGTAGTTATAATCGAGAAAGAACAAGGGTAAACAATCAAAATGGCGAATTGCAGAACCTGAATAAGAAACTATCTGAAAAAACAGCTCAGATCGAAATGCTGATGAAAGAACTAAGCCACCGTGTAAAAAATAACCTCCAAGTGGTAACAAGTCTTCTCAACTTGCAGTCCAATCGTATTAAAGACCCGGATGCCAAAGCAGCAGTACTAGACGGCCGAAATAGACTTTTATCAATGGTGTTGCTTCATCAAAAATTATATGTGACCGACAAACCCACCATTATTGATATGAAAGAATACATTATCGATTTGACAAACAACCTTGTGGAAGCAAACAAGCTTGAAGTAACAAAGAAAGTTGTTTTTAATCTTGAGCAAATATTCCTAAAGATCGAAACAGCTGTTCCGCTTGGTCTAATCATAAATGAATTGATAACTAATTCGCTAAAATATGCATTTGAAATTGACTCCCCGGCTGACGAACTGCGCGTTACGTTCGAAAAGCAGGGGGTTGAGTTGGTTCTAACCGTTGCAGATAATGGAAAAGGCTTCGTGCGAGAGCCTTCTACCAATTCGTTTGGATTGCAATTGGTTGATTCGTTGGTTTCTCAATTGGAGGGCTCCTTCTCAATGGATTCCTCTAACGGAACTATCACGGTGATTAAAATGAAAACGAATGATGAAAGCTGATTTCAAAATCCTAGTTATTGAGGATGAAGTATTGGTGGCAATGGATATTAAGGAAATGCTGACGAAGCTAGGGTATAAAGTTGTGGGAATAGCGGATCGAATGGAGAAAGCGGTAGATCTATTTCTAGTTCATCACCCCAATCTTGTTCTTTGCGATGTAAAAATCAAGGGGGAAAATTCAGGTATCGATACAATCGTGCAGTTACGAGCTACCGGAACACCTTTTGAAGTCATATACCTAACTGCATATGCTGACGAAAAAACGTTAATCCAAGCATTTGGCACTGAGCCAAAGTCATACCTACTAAAACCATTTACGGAAATTCAAATTGAAGTTGCGGTCAGTCAGTTGTATCACCAAACAACACGAGATTCAAACTTGGTGGCTGGTGACAGCCCATTTACGGAACGCGAACTTGACATTCTAAAGCTTTTAAATAAGGGATATTCCTCCAAAGAAATTAGCGAGCGCTTGGCAATAAGTATCGACACGGTTCGCACACACAGGCGCAACATGATGGGCAAAGTCGATGCTCAAAATTCACTTCAACTCATCCGCATTTCAATCGACAAATCATGGATAAAGGCGTAACTAATAGCAAGTTGAGACTACTGGTAGATAAGATATCTCTTACGTAGATTTCGATAGCTATCCAGCTCTTTTTTCCACGTTGCTTTAATTTGTCTTTCCGTCATTCCCTTTTTGATTTGCTCTTTCAATTGTTTTGTGCCCACCAATTTATCAAAGTAAGGGATGAAAAATTCTTCTTTGTCAGCAAATTGATTGTAGAATTGAATCAGGTATTTCAATGAGATTTCTTTTCCCGTTTTCTCTGTACTCAAATCAATTCCAAAACAAACTTCATTCTCGTGTGGAGGCTTCTTAGCCATTCCCTCGATGCTGATCGGTGTAAATTGAAAAGGTTGATTTTTTAGATCAGGGTGACCGATCCACTCAAACGGGTGCTGTGTGCCGCGGCCAACACTCAATGCCGTTCCCTCAAACAGACAAGTGGAGGGATAAAGTAAAACCGACTGCTGGTTGGGAAGATTGGGAGAAGGCTTGATCGGAAGCGTATAGGGTGTCTGGTGTGTATAGTTTTTAAGCTTAATGATTTCCAACTCACATTTTCTTTTTCCTTCCAGCCAGCCTTCACCGTTGATCATTTGCGCGAGTTCACCTACCGTGAGACCATGTACAATTGGTATGGGGTGCATACCCACAAAGGACTTCAGAGCAGGGTCGAGCAGAGGCCCATCTACATAACTTCCGTTTGGATTTGGCCGATCTAAAACAATCAGTTTTTTATTTTGCTCTGCGCAGGCCTCCATTAAATAGTGAAGTGAACTGATGTAGGTGAAAAAGCGCACACCCACATCTTGGATATCAAAAACAACAATGTCTACATCGCTAAGTTGCTCGGCTGTTGGCTTCTTATTATTGCCATACAAAGAAATTACAGGAAGGCCCGTTTTAGTGTCAACTCCATCAGTAACGGTTTCCCCGGCATCGGCATTGCCACGAAATCCATGCTCGGGCGATAGAATTTTCTTGATGTCCACACCTCTTTTTTGAAGCGAGTCAACCAAGTGGGTTCTACCAATCACGGCAGTATGGTTGACTAAAAAAGCCACGCGTTTGTCTTGGAGCTTAGGAAGCAACAGATCCAGTTGTTCTGCCCCTGTCTTGATACCAGAGGATTGACCATGTCCTGCGATCGCTACAAACAAACTGAAAGTAAGACTAAGAATCTTCTGCATTTTCTTTTACTTTGTAATCGGTAATTTTCAAATTTAAGCATTCTTTGAACGTTTCATATTTCATTTCAAAAAGGCTTCGCCAAGGTACATTGGATAATTTCTCCTCCATTGTACACAAGATTGCTGTGGCCAGCATTGCCATTGGCCTGGCGGCTGCCATTGTTTCTTTCTTAGTCATGCACGGTTTTCAATCGGCTGTAAAGAAAAAAATATATGGATTTAGTAATCATTTATTGATCACTAAGTTTACGATGAATAATGCGGTCGAGGAACAACCATTCGACTACAAAATTCCACTCTATGAGCAGCCCGCTCAGTTTCCATTTGTAAAAAGTGTCCAAGAGTTCAGTCACAAAGCCGGATTGATAAAAACGGAAAATGAAGTGCTCGGAATCATTTTCAAAGGTGTGGGAAGGGGCTCAAACAATTTTGCTGTCAGCGGCTCTTACTTTGACGAAAATATTATTGAAGGCCGATTCATTCATTTCTCCGACTCGGGGTATTCCAAAGAAGTGTTGGTAAGTAAAACAATCGCCAATAAAATTGATGCCAAAGTAGGTGATGATGTTATTTTGCATTTCTTCCAAAATCCACCTCGTTTTAGAAGACTAAAAATTGTTGGTCTCTATGAAACCAATTTGTCCGACTATTTCGATGGAAAAGTATTGATCGGTGACATTCGAATGGTACAGCAACTAAACGGGTGGAATAGAGGTCAGGCGGGTGGACTTGAAATAGCTCTTGACTTAAACTATTTCAATGCTTTTGACTTGTGGAAAAAAAGTTTTCCAATCCCATTCTTAAAAGAAACCCAAATCGACACGGTGAGTGCTCAGGAACTACCAACTGGTTCATCGCCTCCTTTTGACTTTGATCGAGCAGCGGTAGACGAAGCGGCCACTGTCATTGGCGAATCGATGGATTATGATCTTAACTTAGAATCCGTACGAGACAAATACATTCAAGTATTTGAATGGTTGGATCTGGTAAAACGTCAGGTAAAGATCTTGTTAGGTGTTATCCTCATAGTCATTTGCGTCAATATGATTTCAGTGATCCTTATTTTGGTGATGGAGCGCATCCCCATGGTTGGTATCTTAAAAGCCGTGGGCGCCAGTAATCGAACCATTCGAATGGTTTTTATTTACAATGGAATGAATCTCATTAGTAAAGGGCTCGTGTGGGGCAACGTAATTGGCATTAGCATCTGTTGGCTACAAGATGAATATAAGATTATGAAGCTGAACCCTAATGATTATTACGTCAGCTATGTACCTATCGAATGGTCTTTTGCCACCATCGTAGTGTTGAATTTGCTCATTTTTGCAACCGTCACGCTGGTGCTCCTCCTGCCCACAAGATTCATAACGAAAATCAGCCCGGTTAAGGCCATACGGTTTGATTGAGCTGCTTTGGAAAGTTAACACCGAATGAAAAAATAAGTTTTTACATACTTCTGGAAGCCTTTTAATAAACCAGAATTTGGTTTATTAGATTTTGGAATTACATTTGAATTGTGAAAAGACTTTTAACCCTTCTCTTGCTGGCGCTGTTTGTACTCAACATGGTTGGGTATTACGGGGTGTTTGTTGGGCTAAAGCTTTCATCTGAGATTGCGATCCGCGAACAATTTGATGCAGAAAATTACACGGCTGAAGAAGTGACCATCAAAGTGCCGATTGCCATTCCTTATGCAACAGATTCAAAAGACTATGAACGTGTAGATGGCGAATTTGAGCACAATGGCGAGTTCTATCGATTGGTAAAACAAAAATTACAAAGCGATACCCTGTTCATTGTTTGTGTAAAAGATAACCAAACCCAAAAAATGAATCAGGCACTTGCCGACTATGTAAAAACATTTACAGACAAACCTGTTAGTTCAAAACAAAGCACCAAAACGGTGAATTCCTTTAGCAAAGACTATTTATCAACTACTACAGCTGTAGAAACTATTTCAACAGGCTGGAATCTATCTTCTACTCCACCGAAGATCATTTCAGATTTTTATCAGTTCGATTTTAATCGGTCGATCAACCAGCCGCCAGAGGCATAATCATTTCTTGTTGTGCAAAATACTTGCACACAACTCAACCAGATTGAATGCGGCCAATCAATGGCTCACTAATGTGTGAATTGCATCCTTCTCTGCGTTTGAGTTTTTCACAATCCAATAGTTAGTAACGGAAGTGTTAAAACATGTAAAAAGTGTTTTAATCTGCCGCGACAGTTTAGTTCACTTAATAAAACACAATGAAGACACTTCGACTCTTGATTATCTTATTTTTTACGTCTGGCGCATTGGGAGCACAAACACTGATGGACGCGCTGATGATGCCCAAAAAAGATTTCTGTACTGGTGTGCTGTATACCCACGACCAATGGAAAGACTATTGGGAAGGTTCGACTAAACGCGACAACCAAAATATCGGCACGTTAACTACTACACGTATCACTTGGGTAAGCAACTATGGTATCACGGATAAACTCAATATTATTGCTATGGTGCCCTACGTAAAAACTTCTGCCAGTAGCGGAACATTGACGGGGTTGGAAGGAGTGCAAGACCTCACACTCGGGGTAAAATACAATTTGGTTAAGAAAGATGTAGGCACGGGAAACTTCACTGCGTTTGGTGTGGGTACTGTCACTACACCACTTACCAACTATGTGATCGATTTCCAACCCCTTTCACTTGGGTTGGGAAGTACTACAATTTCCGGAAGACTGATTGCAAACTACCGGTTGGAAAGTGGCTGGTATGCTACAGCCAGTGCTGCCTATATCTGGCGAAGCAATGTATCACTCGATCGGCCTTCGTATTATACAGATGGAACTATCTACTTCACCGATCAAGTGTGGATGCCCAACCAAATGACAGCTGTTTATAGCGTTGGCTATTATAAAAATCTCTTACAGGCCGAAGTAAATTTTACACAGCTCAATACACTAGGTGGAGGAGACATCCGCAAGCAGGATATGCCGTTTGTTTCAAACCGAATGAATGCCTACCGCATTGGCGGTTTGATCATGTATTATTTTCCAAAGCCTAAAAACCTGGCTGCCCGAGTAGAAGTTGGATACACGATAGATGGCCGTAATGTGGGCCAGGCAATCACGCTTACGGGTGGTTTGCTTTATACATTTCATTTTGCAAAAAAAGATAATCAATAGTTGATATGAAGAAATCTTATATCCTCACAATCGTTTCGGCATTGTTCCTAGTGGCTATTCCGCTTAGCTGCAAAGACATCACTTCCTCAGAGGGATTAGTCCCCTTGATCCCTAACAATGTAGATGCCAACGCGGGTACTTGGCAACCCATTATTTTGACATCAAATGGTCAATTTGGTGTGCCTGCTCCAAGTTTCACCACAAGTGCTGCTTATCTGGCAGAACTCGCGTCAGTAAAAGACATTCAAAGTAAACTAACTTCCGATCAACGCAAGACTATTGAGTATTGGAGCGTTGGTGGGGTGCTTCGCTGGAATCAAATATTCAGAAAACTCGTGGCTCAATACAATCTTCCACCCGTGCCAAATGCCGATGGGACTTACCCTATTCCCGATGCTGAGAATCCATTTAGCAATCCTCAGTTTCCATTTGCCAATCCACCTTATGCGGCTCGTGCATATAGTTATGTCAATGTTGTTATTTATGATGCCCTCAAAGCAGCGTGGTATTACAAAGACATTTACAAAGCGCTCCGTCCGGATTCTCCTTACGAAGTGGACAATGCCATTCAATCATTGATGCCCAAAATTGATTTGCCGCCTTATCCCTCCGAAGAGGCTACCATGTCAGGAGCGGCAGCGGAGATGCTAAAAGTATTGTTTCCTGCTGCAGTAGAAGAAATTACCAAACTGGCGGCCGATCAACGCAATGCTGCCCTTTGGTCTGGCAAGGCGACAACAAGTGATATAACTGCCGGTCTTAATTTGGGGAAAGCAGTTGCCGCGTTTGTCACCAGCACTACCTCTACTCCTCCAGGTCGATTTAGAGCTGACGGAATGGGTGCTGCCATTGGTACACCAGCACAATGGAAAGCACTTGCAGACAATGCGACTTCGCGGGGTGAAATCCCATGGCTTAGTTTAGATTTACCGGCACGCCCACCCATGTTACCAAACTTTGGAAATGTTAAAGCATGGAACCTAACCGCGGCACAGATAGTTGCCGTGCGCCCCTTGCCACCACCCTCTACATCGTCAGCGGAAATGGCAGCAGAAGTTGCGGAAGTAAAATATTTCGCAAACAATCTGACGAGAGAACGAATTGCTATTGTACACAAATGGGCGGATGGTGTAGGCACCTACACACCCCCCGGTCATTGGAATGACATTGCCGAGGAATACATTCGCGATGCGAAGTTTAGTGAAGTGCGCGCAGCACGTGCATTTGCACTGTTGAACATGGCGATACATGATTCGGGCGTATCCTGCTGGGACACAAAATATTTTTATTTCAACCCCCGACCCACGCAATTAGATCCATCGATTAAGACGGGTACAGGCATTCCTAATTTTCCTGCTTATGTGTCAGGGCATTCTACTTTCTCGGCAGGTGCTGCCACCGTATTGGGCTATCTGTTTCCAACGGGTAAAACCTATTTTGATGAGCAGGCCCAAGAGGCTTCAATGTCTCGCTTGTATGGCGCAATCCACTATAGAGCTGATTGCAAGGAAGGAATTGAGTTGGGTAAGAGAGTAGCAGCTTATACAGTAAGTTTTGCCCAAGGTGATGGTGCAAATTAAAAGTTAGTTTTTTTTATTGTTTTAAGGTTGACGGTGTCGGGGACGAACAAACCCGGCACCGTTTTTTTGCCCAAATCCTCGTGTTGCAATCAGTTTCAAAAATTTATCTCGCGACCCTCCTCTTGCATCCTAACTTTCGATTGCTATCGTTAACTAATGCCATTTAGTTCTCTCGTTACCGATTACAAAGCACCACCCAATGTTTGGGATGAAATGTGCGATCAGCAAGCGATCCGAAGTCACTATGAAGTGTTTCTACACAGCCTCAAAAATGATTCAATAGTCGAGTTGGCCAAGAAAAACGAATTAAAGAAAAAAAATATTCATCAGTCAGGGAATCACCTTTACGGTGTATAGCGATGGTGAGGGGATTGAGAAGATTTCTCCGTTTGATATACTACCAAGAATTATCACCGCTACTGAATGGTCAATCATTGAACGGGGAATTAAGCAACGAGTAAAAGCGTTGAATATTTTTTAGCCGATGTTTATCACGACCAGTTCATTGTCAAAGACGGAAAGATTCCAGCCGCTCTAATTCTCTCATGTCCAAATTTCATGAAAGAGATGGTGGGCGTGGATGTATCGCATGGAATCTATACTCATATATCCGGTATTGACCCCATGGGAGATAGCGATGGCAATTTCTACTTGCTGGAAGATAATCTAAGAACGCCCCTGGTGTTTCGTACATGATGGAGAACAGGAGTATGACCTACAGGATTTTCCCAGGGTCGCTTCCAAAAAACAATGTGCGTTCTGTAAAAGACTACCCGGATCTGCTATTGAAAAATCTAATGGCACTTTCTAAACGCGCCATCAGTAATCCCACTATGGTACTACTTACTCCCGGGATTTATAACTCAGCTTATTTTGAACATACTACACTCGCCCGTTTAATGGGTGTTGAGCTAGTCGAAGGTCGAGACTTGGTTGTAGACAATGCCAAAGTCTACATGAAAACAACGGCCGGACTTAAGCAAGTGGATGTAATTTACCGAAGAGTAGATGATGATTTTCTAGAGCCATTGGTATTCAACCCAAAAAGTATGCTCGGTGTTCCAGGCCTGTGCTTTGCGTTTCGCTCAGGTAACTTGACCATCATCAACGCGCCCGGTAATGGTGTTGCAGATGACAAGGCTGTCTATCCTTACGTGCCGGAAATGTTTAAGTATTATTTGAACGAAGAGCCCATCTTAAAAACGGTACCTACTTACTCGATGAGCGACCCAGAACATTCTTCATTGGTTTTCTCACAAATCAGTAAGATGGTGATTAAAAAGACGAACGAAAGCGGAGGCTACGGCATGCTCATGGACAACGCAGTGACAGAAAAAGAAGTCGCGGAGTATAAAAAGGAAGTGGAGAAAAATCCTCGTCAGTTTATTGCGCAGCCGATCATTAGTCTTTCTACTGTGCCTTGTTTTATTGATAATAGAATTCAGCCACGTCATGTGGACTTACGCCCTTTTGCCTTGTACGGCCCTCAAGGTATTGAAATTGTGCCAGGTGGCTTAACAAGAGTTGCTTTACACGAGGGCTCATTAGTCGTTAACTCATCGCAGGGTGGTGGTAGTAAAGATACCTGGGTATTAGCCGGATAAAAGATGACCGCCAACGTAGAACTAAATTTAGAGTATGTTAAGTAGAGTGGCCGACTCGGTTTTTTGGATGGCTCGGTACTTAGAGCGCACCGACAACGTACTTCGTTTGTTGCGCACCGACTACATTGCATCTCAAGACGAGATTTTAAATTTCGATTGGCAAAGTGTAACGGATACACTCAGCACAAAGAGTGAAACACCAATAGTCGTTACCTCTTATCGAGAAGCTCTTTATCATTTGGTTCTAAACAAAGACCACGATGCTTCGGTATTTACCAACATCGTTCGTGTGCGTGAGAATGCCCGATCGGTGCAAGACTACATTACCAAAGAGCTTTGGCAGTGCCTGAACGACTACTACCATATCGTACGCGACCCGCATACAGAAGACCTACTTCTTCAGCAAGATCCAGTAACAGCTTTGGATATGCTGTTGCGCGAAAGCATCATTTTTTACGGTACTGTGGAAGTAACCATGAACCGCGGTGACGGTTATACTTTTCTTAACTTGGGCAAGTACATTGAGCGATCTCTTCAAAGTTTAGACCTGCTTGAAATGAAATGGGACATTGCCGATGAAGTGACCGAACCCGTTAGCTGGAAATATCTACTCTATGCCTTATCCGGATTTGAATTTCATACGAAGTTCTATAAAAATGCACTACAGACTGAAGATGTCATTCACCAAGTCTTGTTCAATAATCAGTTTCCCCATTCAGTCAGCTATAGCCTGAGTCAGATTGATCGCTATTTTCAACGATTGAAAGAAACCTCTCTCACTGACAATTTTAAAGAAATGGAATTCTTAGCTGGGAAAATGGTAAAGGATATTCAGTATACCACCGTGAACAGAAAAGATAGTGTGGCGGTGCGTGAGTTGATCACCGCGACAAGAAATCAAATTTTAAATTTCAGCCACAAGCTCACCACACTGTATTTTGGTTATACATAACGTAGTTTAGTTGAATGCCCGAATTCTATATCCACCATCGAACTTTGTATAGCTACCCTGAGAGTGTAGTAGACTCTGCAAATCAAATCAAACTTTACCCTTTCAACGACAATCATCAACAGGTAATAAGCCATCAGTTGAAGATCTCCCAACAGCCATCTATTTATACTCTGCAAGACTATTTCAATAACACAACCGGGTTCTTTTCTTTATTGCAGCCTCACCAGGAACTTTCCATCGAAAGTTTTCTTCGAGTGCAAATGAGCAATCCGCTCTACCCACAAAGAGACGCCTCGATTGAAGTTTGGGACAAAATTTTGGCCGAAGACCTACAGCAAAGATTTTTTGACTACTTGCGCCTCGAAATCGCAGAATGTGAAACGGAAGTACGTTCCATCCTAATAACAAGCGAGGATAAACTGATTCATCCGTTAGATTCACTCACTTATTTGTCGAGTTTCATTTATAAAAACTTCACCTACCAAAAAGGCGTGACAAATATAGAAACGCAAGTGGATGAAATCTGGAAACTGAAAGCAGGAGTTTGCCAAGACTTCGCTCACTTGCTTTTGTATATGATGCGCTTGCTGAAAATTCCAGGGCGCTACATCAGTGGATATATTTGCCCGGGCACAAGTGAATGGCGTGGTCAAGGTGCTACACACGCCTGGGTAGAAGCATGGCTACCCGATCTAGGGTGGGTTGGCATCGATCCTACCAATAATTGGCTGGCGGGTGAGCGACATGTACGACTAGGTACAGGACGAAATTTTACAGATACCACTCCTGTTAAAGGAACCTATAAAGGAGCCGAAGAGTACATATTGGAAGTGACCGTACAATTCAGCACTACTGAATTTACAGAACCTCAATTGGCAGGAGTATTACCAATTAACTTGGTAGCCATCGAGCCTGAGATCATGGCGCGCAACTCCTACGTGGCCTATATGCAAATGCAGCAACAACAGCAATAGAAAATTAGATTAAATCACCTGTATTCAGCATAAAACATCCTTGTTTCCGCCTATCACATTTCAGACACTGCGGCATGATATTTAGAATTATATTTAGCTCACAAATCCAATCCACCATGAACAAAAAAATCATATTATCTTCTTTGCTGTTCTTTTTCGCACTCTGGAGTTTTGCACAGGAGAGCAAGAAAGAATCGGCTCCAAACACAAAGGCAAACGCACCTGCCGTAGACCTTAACTCCTATTTTAAGCCTGTCAAGTGGCGAAGTATTGGCCCTTTCCGTGGAGGTCGTTCAGTATGCGCAACGGGTGTGGTCGGTGACATCACCACCTACTACATGGGCACGACAGGCGGTGGCCTTTGGAAAACTGAAGACATAGGCCTTACCTGGAAAAACATTTCTGACGGGTTTTTCAAAACCGGATCTGTCGGTGCAATAGCCGTAGCTGAGAGTGATCCGAACGTAGTATATGTTGGAATGGGTGAACATGCAGTACGCGGTGTAATGACACATCATGGAGACGGAGTTTATAAATCTACCGATGCAGGAAAGACCTGGAAAAAAATGGGGCTTGATCTTACTCAACACATCGCTCGGATTGCCATCCATCCACAAGATCCAAATGTAGTTTTCGTGGCCGCGCAGGGCGCTCTTTACAGCAACTCAAAGGAACGCGGTGTTTACAAATCGACCGATGGTGGAACTACCTGGACGAATGTGCTTTTTGTGGATGATAAAACGGGCTGTGTAGAGCTATCTATGGACATGAATAATCCCCGCATTCTCTATGCCGCGATGAATGAATATGGTCGTCAACCCTGGAAGGTTGTAAGTGGTGGCCCGGGGAGCGGACTTTACAAATCCACCGATGCGGGGGCGACTTGGAAAAAAATTCACGAGGGCCTTCCCAAAGAACTAGGAAAAATGGCGATTGCTGTTTGCCGTTCTAACTCTGAGCGTGTATACGCGCTTATAGAAAGTGACTCTGACAAAGAATTAGGCGGCTTATTCGTTTCTACGAATGCAGGCGATAGTTGGAGCCGTATGACAAACGATCATCGACTGCTTCAGCGTGCGTGGTATTATATCGAATTGTTTACTGATCCAAAAGATGAACTAACACTTTACGTAATGAGTGCTCCCGCTCTAAAATCAATTGACGGAGGAAAGACCTGGGAGAATATTTCAAATACTCATGGGGATTATCATAACCTATGGATTAATCCAAACAACCCAAAGAACATGATTATTTCTGACGATGGCGGCTCACCCATAACTGTCAATGGCGGAAAAACCTGGTCGACACAAAACAACATGCCCACTGCGCAATTCTATCGCATCAATGTGGACAACGGGTTTCCCTATAGAATTTATGGCGGTCAGCAAGATAACAGTTCGGTTTCTATTGCTAATCGAGAATTTGGAAGTGGTGGAATCTCAACATCCAGTTGGACTTCTTCTGCCGGTGGCGAGAGTGCTTTCCTTGCGTTTGATCCAAACAATCCAAGTTACGTGATGGGCGGAAGTTATCAAGGAACTATTGATCTACTAGATGTGAAAGCCAAAGCAAGTACGAATGTCATGGCGGCACCCATTGAATATTTAGGACGCGATGCCAAAGACATGAAGTATCGATACAATTGGAATGCCCCGATAATCTGGTCCAAGCACGAACCAAATGCCTTTTACCATGGCTCTCAGTTGTTACTAAAAACAACTGACATGGGAATCACCTGGAAAGAGGTGTCACCTGATTTAACCCGCAACGAAAAATCGAAGCAGGGAAAGCCTGGTGTACCCTACACGAATGAAGCCGTTGGTGCCGAGAATTATGGAACTTTGAGTTATGTTATTGAGTCTCCCCATGAAAAGGGTGTTTTCTACACTGGCAGTGATGATGGACTTGTGCATCTCACTAAAGATGGTGGCACTAGCTGGCAGAACATAACCCCACAGGGCTTGCAGGAATGTTTGATCAATGCCATTGAAGTTTCTCCGTTCGATCCCGCTACCGCTTACATCGCTACCACTAGATATAAATTCAACGATCATACTCCGGGTCTTTATAAAACAACCGATTATGGAAAGACTTGGGTGAAAATTAACAATGGAATTCCCAACAATGCTTTTACGAGAGTAGTGCGCGAAGACGACAAACGAAGAGATTTACTTTTTGCAGGCACTGAGTTAGGTGTTTTCGTTTCGTGGAACGGTGGAAAAGATTGGGCACCCTTTCAGTTAAACCTGCCAGTTACTCCGATCACCGATTTAAAAATTCATCAGAGCGATTTGATTGCCGCTACATCGGGAAGGTCGTTCTGGATTTTAGATGACCTAAGCTTGGTACGTCAGTATAAAGGAGGAGAAAGTACATTTGCACTTTTTCAACCTGAACCCACCGTGTTAGCAAGTGCCTACAGCGAATTGGATAAATCGGATCCCGAATTTAATGGAACCAATCCCTACCGCGGAGTAAATCCAGCAACTGGATCTGTTATCTACTACCAATTGCCTGAACTAAAAGAAAACGAACATATCTTATTGGAGATAAAAGATTCAAAAGGCAACTTAGTTCGATCATTCAGTTCGAAAGCAGACACCACTTTTCATCACTATGATGGCGGCCCAAATGCTGACCCCACGCTCACTAAAGCCAAAGGCGTCAATCGTTTTGTGTGGAATCTCCGATATCCAACCATGGTTGGCGTCACAAATGTTTTTGTCGAAAATAGTTTTAGTGGACACAAAGCTTCGCCCGGTAAATACGTTGCTACACTTAAATACAATGATAAAACGGTAAGCACCGAATTAGAAATTTTGTCCAATCCCCTTTACTCAATTACTGCCAAGCACTACGAAGAATATCATCAGCTAATGAGTGCTTTGGAGGCCGAGCAAAATAAAATGAGTAAAATGGTAACATTGCTTTATAACAAGATGGAGCAACTGAATCAATTGCTTGCCAATCTGCCAGCTGAAGAAAAATTTAGTTCTTTACGGGCAAACGGACTGGCCTTGACCAAGCGGATGAAATTGTGGGATGAAGACATGGTTCAACGCAAATCAAAGGCGTATGACGACATGGAAAATTTTCCGAATAAGTTTATCACTAACTATATGTTTATGATCAATCATGCAGAAAGTGATATTCCAAAAGTGACTCAATCGACACTAGACAGGCAGAAAGAGTTGAACGCTGAATGGGCAAATCTTGAAGCACGAGCAAAACAAATTCTTGAAAAGGATTTGCCTGGTTTTAACAAACAACTTTGGGAGGCAGGTATTGGCGCGGTCTGGAGTAAGTAGAAACAATTTAAGCTGCGTAAAAAGGGTTGTCGTTTTTCAATGGCAACCCTTTTTCACTTTAAAGCCATTCTTTCATCTGTGTCATGGTGAGATTGCCTCCACATAAGATGGTGCCAACTTGTTGCGACTGAAAGTCGCTTTTGTTTTCCAACAATGCAGCAATCCCCACGGCACCTGAGGGCTCAACTACTAAGCCAGTGTGTTCATGAAGTAACTTCATTGCTTGGACAATCGATTTCTCGTCCACCAATAAAGCATCGTCCACTAATCCTTTCATGTCTTCCAAAGCCTGTTCGACCGGAAGGCGAACTCCAATTCCATCAGCAATTGTCTCAATATTTTCATAGGAAATCAATTTACCCGCGCGCCAAGAATCAACCATAGCAGACGCCCCCTGGGCTTGGACAGCTATTATTTTTGTTTTTGGTGATTTCTCTTTCATTACTCTGGCTACCCCGTTTAACAAGGCTCCGTTACCTAAAGGCACCAACAACACATCAATGGATGAAAACGTTTTCGTCAATTCAATTGCAATCGTCCCCGCTCCTGCTAAGGTTTCAATATCTACGCTGTCTTCAATAAAACGAATATTTTTTTGTCGCGAGATCTTCCTCGCCTCCTCTTTCGCTGCGTCAAAATCTTCACCAAATAAAACCACGTCCGCGCCAAGCAGTCGCATCCGATCTACCTTGAGTGGGTTTGCATTGACCGAGGCATATACGATCAATTTCTTTTTTGCTCTTCGGCATGCATAAGCCATCGCCTGTCCAAAATTGCCGGCACTCGCACAAATTAATTGTATCTCTGCAGCTTTCGATATAAGATAGTCAGCGCCCCGGCCTTTAAAGCTTCGAATTGGGTTTATGGTTTCAACTTTCAATACTAACTCACAATTGAACAAACTACTAAGTGGCTCGCAAATGTATTGCGGAGTATGAGTAAATTCGGGTGAAACAACAGCGTGTGCTTCCTCTACTTGAAGGACAGATAAACGATGACTCATCATAAATCCTTTTTCATCGTTAGTAATGTATACTGACCTACTTTCTTTTCACCTGATACTGTGTGATACCCTAAGTCCGCATAAAATTTTTCAAGGTAAGCATGTGGACTCAAGGTTAATGTTTCAACGCCCTTTTCAATCGCTAACTTCTCCAATCGCCTAACCACCTCCTGGCCCAACTTCAGCCCACGATATTCTTTGTAAACAGCAATGCGTGAGATAACTCCTGTACTTCCATTTATAGTCAATCGCCCGGATACCACGGGAGCACCTGTCTCTTGGTGATCCCCAAGAATGTGTATGCTGCTGTCGTCTAAGCCATCATCATCGAGTTGATGAGCAATACCTTGTTCGATGGTGAAAACCTTGTACCGCATTTCCTTAACACTTTCCAAGTCTTCCGTAGATGATGCATCTTGAAAACAATCTCATTCATCTTCCAACAGTTTATCCAAACGCTCTACTACTTTTTCAAATTCTTTGTGGGCATTATTACAAAGTACAATCAAGGTTTTATCCTCATCTAAGTGCCGGATGATTTGAGTTTTATAGCCTGGGTTGTCGCCATTGTGTCTTACGATTCGCTTTCCGTTTGGGCTTGTTCGAATATCCCACCCAAAGCCGTAATAAGAAAGCGAATCATTGTTTAAGCGGGCAGGCGTAAATGCCTCCTCCAGTGTCAGCTGCTTGATAATCCTTTCGGAATACAATGCCCGATCCCAACGCAACAAGTCAGAGCTAGTCGAGCTGATTCGGCCAGGCCCCTTGCGATTGCCCAGCCAAATTGTATAATTCGAAGACGGAAACGAATCAGCTTGAACGTATCGTTGTTCTTCAGCTACGTAAATATGACCCCACGCAAAGTTTTTAATGTTTGTTTTCTCTGGCAAGGTTCGGATGTCAGTTGCATTCATACCTACAGGTCGAAAAATTTTGCTTCGCGATAGTTCAATGAAATCCTCTCCAGAAACCAGTTCGGCAATGCTCGCCAGCAATACGTAACCGGTGTTACCATACTCATACTGTGTACCTGGCTCAAACAACTTAGGTGGATGGTACTTCCTTAAGTATTCAATAATATCATCATTATCGGCTACTTTAGATTTATCCCAATGGGCGTCCATAATCGCTTGATAGTCCGGCAAGCCTGAGGTATGGTTCAATAAATTGCGAATGGTGATGTTGCCATAGTGTAGTTGCCCTAAGTACTTTTCGATTCCATCATCAAAATTGAGTTTGTTTTCCTCTTTCAACTGCATAATGATCATTGCTGTAAACTGCTTGGAAACAGATGCCAACTCAAAAACACTCGCTGTATCGACTTTCTCTTTTGTAACAAAGTTTTGGTAGCCAAAAGCGCGATGATAAATCGGGCGCCCGCCTTTTGCAAATAATACAACACCGCTAAAATCAGGGAATGTCGACATCAATGAATCTGCCCTCGTTGAAAATAGGTTGTCCGCGTGTGTGTGTTTTGCTTTGCACCCGCTGCAAAGAGAACCAACGGCTAAAAATAATACCAATGAATTGACAAGCTGTTTCACTATTTTTGAGTTTTATAGTGGGCCAGAAACCCAACACATTCTTGAAATAAATCTAAATTCCAGCCAATTGCAAGACGCAGCCATTATATCCCACTATTTCCCGGACTTGAGCGAAAAACAAAAAGAACAATTCGCTCAATTGGGTCCCTTGTACAAAGAGTGGAACGAAAAAATCAATGTCATTTCCAGAAAGGATATTGACAACCTATATATCAATCATATTCTCCATTCACTGGCAATTGGCAAAGTCATTCAGTTCAAACCTGGCGCAACCATTCTCGATGTAGGAACGGGTGGTGGGTTTCCAGGGATACCACTTGCCATTCTTTTCCCGGAATCTGAATTTCATTTGGTAGATTCTATTGGGAAGAAAATCACGGTGGTAAAAGAAATTGCGGGAGCCATAGAATTAGACAATGTTAATGCCGATCAAATACGAGCGGAGCAACTTAAGTTCAAATATGACTTTGTTGTGAGCAGGGCAGTCACACGGATGAAAGAATTCTATGGTTGGATCAACACAAAAGTAAAATCCCATTCAAGCCATGATTTAGACAATGGTATCCTTTACCTAAAGGGCGGAGACTTAGAGGAGGAAATGGACGAACTTAAAAAAAGATATAAGTTGTACGATCTTACTGAATTCTTCAAAGAAGATTTTTTTGAAACAAAGAAGATTGTCTATCTCCCGGTTTTTAATTGATTTGTTCCCCTAGGTACAAGCCTAGATAAGTTGCTGCAAGGCACAACAACAAACTAGCCAAAACATACACCAGACCCGAAAACGGAAATCCGTTTTGAATGAGTGTCAGCGTCTCACTACTAAACGTTGAGAAAGTGCTAAATCCACCGCAAAAGCCAACTGTCCAAAATAAGCGAGCATTCGGGGAGATGATTTGTTTATGGTCTGCTACACCAACCAACGTTCCAAGTACGAAACAAGCAAGGACATTCACAAAAAGAGTTCCGTAGGGGAAATGATGAGAATGAAACGAGGATATCCATTTTCCGAGGGAAAAACGCATCACACTTCCGATTCCTCCGCCAACAAAAATTAGAAGCATCTCGCGCATCGTCAAAATTTAGTATTTACTTTTTCGTTGCATCCAAACCCCGCCCTAAAAAAGGAATGCTCTATGAATTCCTTTTTATCAGTTGTTGCAAAACCTCAAAGGTATGATCCTTCAAACGCTGAACTTGGTCAACCCCATCCAGTACCGGAATCGCATCCCCCACAACGATTTTTATTACTCCGGGTTTAATCCTCAACGTACCTGGTGGCATTAGCGCACCTGCACCAATTACTGCTAAGGGTTGTATTGCCTGTCCGGTATCAACGGCTATCTTGAACGCCCCTTCCTTGAAAGGTTGCATGATTTCTTTTGTCCGATTCTGTGTGCCTTCCGGGAAAATCAAAATATTGATTCCAAGGTTCAGAATTTTCTTTAGATAGCCAAGACTCTTTTTTCTGCTTTCCTGGCTTCCCCTGTCTACAACCACACAGGTCGCTCGAGTCACCCACCCAAACACTGGGATTTTCAACAACTCTTTTTTTGCCAATGGCCGAAACTGCCCGCGAATCATCATCGCAATACCCGGTAAATCCAAAAAAGAGGTATGATTACTTACATAAATAAACGCCTTTCCTTTGGGAATTTTTTCTCGCCCAATCATTTCATATCGAATGAACGTGAGTTTACTAAAGATTGACGACCAAAGTTTCATGAAAAAATAAGTCACGGCAACAGCCCTTGGACCGAAAAACGCGGGCAAAACAATACCCGGCAAAAACAACAACATGAAAAAAGAAAAAACAAATAAGACCCAAAAGGAATAGACCTTTATTAAAATCGTTTTCATCAACAATGCTCTGTTATTTTATTTTTTTTAGGCGAGCCATAAAGAAGCCATCAAACCCAGCGGAAGGCAAAACCGTCTTTTGCTCCAGCAATTCAAAGTGCTGGGGTTGATTTTTTAAAAATGTTTCCACTTGTTTTTCATTCTCCGAAGGAAACAAACTACATGTAGAATAAACCATCTCTCCACCTATTTTCACCATCGAACTATAGTCGATCAGAATTCGCTGTTGCAACTCTTTGACTTGTTCTATAAAGTCATGTGACATTTTCCATTTCGCATCTGGGTTTCTTTTCAAAACGCCTAACCCGGAGCAAGGAACATCCAGTAATAGTCTATCGGCAGAATTTTCCAATCGTTTAATCGTTTTTGACGATTCAATCAATCTTGTCTCCACGTTGGCAACTCCTGCACGTCTTCCTCTCTTCTTTAATTCATCGAGTTTCCACTCCTCAGTATCCAAAGCGATGATGCGTCCTTTGTTTTGCATTAAGGCGGCTAAATGAAGTGTCTTCCCTCCCGCCCCTGCGCACGCATCAATCACGCGCATGCCCGGCTTCACTTGCAGAAACGGAGCGATCAATTGCGATCCACCATCTTGCACTTCAAATAATCCGTCTTTGAATTGCTGTCGGGTAAAAATATTCTGGTGCTCTTCGAGCAACAATGCATCCGGAAAATCAAGCGGTGCATCTGTCAAAATGTTTTCTAGTTCTTCCAATTGCTTTTGAAGCTCTTCTCTTGAAATCTTGATTGTATTAACTCGCAAAACTACTTTAGCCTCTTCATTTAACGCTGCTATCTCCTTTTCCCATTTCGTACCAAGTTCTTTAACCCCCAACTCATCCAGCCAATCAGGAATAGACTCTCTGATCTTCCGGTTCGCTTTCAGCTGTTCATAATTTTCAAGTATTTTCTTTCTGTTCAAACCTTTTAACTCCTCCCAGTCCGGGAAGTCCACTTTATTCCAAAGGCACCAGACCGCCAGTAATTTCCAATAATCATCCTCATCCGCACCTGTGAGTTCGATAAACAGTCTGTACCAACGAACGATATCATAGATCGTTTCAGCAATGAAACGCCTATCACGAGCACCCCACTTCGGATTGCTCTTCAGAATCTTCTCAATAACCTTATCGGCATACTTTTTTTCGGTGAAAATAAGCTCCAAACCATTAACAACCGCCTCACATAAATTTCTATAGAGTTTCACCGTTGGTTTTTTTTGCGGAAATTTAACCATGATTTACCATAATCCCTCACTCCTTTCACTATGAAGCAAATCAAGCTGTCCTTTCTGGCATTATTTATTGCGTTCACCTCCTCAACTGCGCAAGACGATTGGTTTACTAAGGCATTGAAAAAAACAGCTAGTGAAACCAGCGACAAACAAATGGGTAAACTTGACTCGATTGATTTCCAATTTGTCATGTCCGTTAGCGAAGGATCGAGCTTATTTGAAATAGAACAAAAAGGCGAATCTACCAGTAAGATGTTTAAATTCTTAGCGGAAAACCAAACGAATAAAACGAAGACTACGAAAGAAATAGCTCGAGATACTCTCCAATGGGCTATTTCACTTTATGAAATTCGCTCTTATAAATTAGCAGCCGAGGGGTTTACGAACGCTAAGACTTACATGGAAGACAATGAATTGACCAATGAATTGAATTATTTAAGATGCATTACCAGTTTGGGGATCATGTATTTAGTACAAGGCAGAAATAATGATGCCCTCCCCCTTATCAAGTACGCACTTGATCAAAGCAGTCAACTCCTTGGGCAAGCAAGTGCTGCCTACGCTGCTAACTTGAATAGCCAAGCCAAGCTAGATCAACTCAATGGAAAATATAATGAAGCGGAAAAAGAATTTGATGAAACCTTACCAATTGTTGAGAAGATTTTTACCGATAAGAGTATGCAATATGCAATCGTTCTTAACAACAAAGCTATGCTTTATCAGGCCATGGGCAGGTTTGGCGAAGCAGAACAATTGATGAAAAAAGCCATCGCTGCCTCCGAAGCGGCACCGAAAAAAGCTGGCCAAGGAAAAAAGTCGTTTGACAACCGGAAATTTTTGATCAACCTGGCAAACACATTCCAGTTAGGAGGTAATCTTATAGAAGCAGAAAAACAGTTCTTGTTCATTAAAGATGTATTCGAAAAGCGATTATTAGTTGGCCAAAAGGGCAATCCCGAATATGCTAACCTCCTGAATCAATTAGCTATTCTGTATATCCAGATGGGTAAGACAGATCAAGTCGAAAGTCTATTAAAAAAATCGGCCGAAGTCTATATGAAGAATTTTAAAGAAGACAATCCATCTTTCGCCAAAGTGCAAAATGATCTGGGAAACTTTTATAGGATGCAAGGTCGCTATGCGGAAGCTGAACCTGCTCTTATCAAGTCCGTTGATATTCGTCAAAAAGTCTTAGGTGAAAAACATCCTGACTATGTTAAATCAGTAGAAAACTTGGGAATTCTTTATTGGAAGAAAGGCGATTTAGAAAAAGCCTATCCCTTTCTTCACAAATCTGTCGATCAATCGATCGATTTTATCAATAATTACTTCCCCCCAATGAGCGAGACTGAAAAAACAAAGTATTGGGATATCCTTCAACCGCGTTTTCAACGATTTTACAATTACGCTATTGAGTATGCCAGTGCTAACCCCTCTATATGGAAAGATGTGTACGATTATCAAATCTCCACCAAAGCCTTGCTGCTAAACTCTACAAATAAGATTAAAAAATCGATTTTGAATAGCGGTGATCAATCATTGATAAATGAATACGTCTCTTGGATTAGTCAAAAAGAAAACTTGTCGAGGTACTACTCGCTTTCAAAGGAAGAATTGAAACAACAAAAAATAGATCTTCCAGCGTTGGAGAAAACTGCCAATGCAACTGAGCGGTCACTTTCGCAGAAGTCTGCCGATTTTTCAAAAGGCTTCTCAACTGATAGACAAAGTTTTACCAACGTGGCAGCACTATTGAGCGAAACCGAGGCCCTCGTTGAAATCATTAGAATAAGGACATTCGAAAAAGACTTTATAGATGCAAGTAGATACGTAGCGTTGATTCTCACCAAAAACACTACTCAACCGACCGTAGCAATAATTGATAACGGTAACCAATTAGAAACTCGTTATGCAAAGTACTATAAGAACGCCATTCAACAAAAAACGATTGATGAATTTTCTTACGATCAATTTTGGCTGCGCATAGAGCCATTGCTAATGGGCAAAAAAGCTCTTTATCTATCGCCTGATGGTATTTACAATCAAATTAATCTCAATACGCTAAAGAAAAAGAATGGCGACTACCTGTTGAGTCAATATGACTTAATAACCATTGGTAATTCTAAAGATCTGATTGCCTTGAAACAAAGAAAGCAGGTGGTGGCTAAAAAGGATGCGTTCTTGCTTGGCTTTCCAGATTATGGCGCTGTGGCCGTTCCGTTGCCGGGAACAAAAGTTGAAATTGAGGGAATCAATAAAATACTAATTGCCGCTGGGTACAAAACAACATTACGTCAAGAGAGGTTAGCTTCGGAAGCCACATTGAAAGCGGTAAAAGCACCTACAATTATGCACATCGCCACACATGGATATTTCTTAGCAGATGCTGATTTGCAGGGGGGAGACGCATTGGGTGTTAGTGCAGAGAGCGCAAAGAACAATCCGTTACTTCGGTCGGGCTTAATCTTAGCAGGCGCTCCAAAACAGAGCAATGATGTAGATTTGTCGAGTAACGACAATGGAATACTAACGGCCTACGAAGCAATGAACTTAAATTTAGAAGGAACTGATTTAATTGTGTTGAGTGCCTGCGAAACCGGGCTCGGTGATGTTAGATCTGGCGAAGGTGTGTACGGCTTGCAAAGAGCTTTTATCGTAGCAGGTGCGAGCGCACTTGTAATGAGTCTCTGGAAGGTAGATGATGCCGCCACACAACAATTGATGACTAATTTTTATACGAATTGGACAAAGACCGGAAATAAAGTAAAGGCATTCAAGTTGGCACAGCAACAATTGATGATGAAGTATAAAGAACCCTACTATTGGGGTGCTTTTGTTATGGTGGGAATGTAAAAAAAACCAGACATCGAAGCAGTTGGGTTTAATTCGCAAATCTGGTTAAAACATTTTTCAATCTATTGGCCTTCCAACCCGACCATGCATAAACCCAGATTTTGCAGTAGAACTATCCAGTCGATTTCTTCACTTTGCTTGATGACCGCAATCCTACGGGCTTTGCCCCAGCCGCCTTGCTGGTAGTTTATTTCCGATACCCATAAGCCTTCGCCTATCGCATTCCATTGGGTGATACCATAAATGCTGGCTTGTAAATTGGCATACAGCTAACAGGCAATGACGTAGGGGATATTTCTCTGCTCAATGAAATCCAAGACCGTACTGGTACAAAACCCACTATCGGCTCTGAACAACCCCACTGTTTTGTTTTTGAGGATGGCAAATGTGTCTTCTAAAAAATGGATGCAGTTGCTGTTGCACCCTGAATTGCCGATGCGGTTCTAGCAATTGGCCACCATGCGTATGTCATTGACAAAAGCAAACAAGGGATGATGGCTGCCACGGCCAGGCTTCTTGGGGTTGTACCCTTTTTTGCTGCCTTCCTGTTCCCCGTAACGGGTGATCGCACTGCTGTCCATATCCAACGTGTAATTGTCAAATTGGACATGCTCAAAAAACCACGTGTACAGTTCAATGAAAATTTGGTGGTTCATTGATGGTGTAAATTTTTAAACCCAGATTTTGCAGCCAACTGCAAAATCTGCCCAGAGGGCTGAGGAAAGCCCAAAAAGGGCTTTTTCAGGGTTAATCTTGACCAAAATGCTATACATTTTGCGTCAACCGCAAGCAAATTTTGCTACTGCAAAATTTGAGATAGATAAAAAATTTACAAAATAAAGATGCTAACTTTTGGCAAATCGAGAGTCAAACACTTCGCTAAGAAAGTCACAGGAAATAAGACTAAGACTCTAGCAGTTGATGGAGAATTGTTTTTGCAGCTTCGGTAATCGGTGTTCCTGGTCCAAAAATTCCTGTAACGCCTGCATTGTATAAAAAATCATAATCCTTTTTTGGAATTACACCACCCGCCACCACGCGAATATCCGGGCGTCCAATTTTTCTCAGTGCTGCAATCAACTCCGGCACAAGCGTTTTGTGCCCTGCAGCCAAACTGCTGGCACCCACTACGTGGACATCATTTTCTGCGGCTTGTTTTGCCACTTCCTCTGGTGTTTGAAAGAGCGGCCCGATATCTACGTCAAAACCTAAATCAGCAAAGGCTGTGGCAATGACTTTAGCACCACGATCATGGCCGTCTTGCCCCATCTTGGCCACCAATATGCGCGGTCTTCGTCCATCCAATTCGGCAAACTCATCGGACAACGCTCTCACTGCTGCCAACTCTTCTTTGTTTTTCATTTCATTCGAATATACACCAGAAATAGATTGAATGGTTGCCTTGTAGCGGCCAAACGTCTTCTCCATCGCTGCCGAAATTTCACCGAGTGTTGCGCGATGCCTTGCAGCAACAATGGCAGCTTCTAGCAAATTCCCATCGCCTGTCGAAGTTACCCTCTCTAATTCTTGTAATGCGGAGGCAACGGCTTGCTGATTGCGTTCAAGTTTCAGCTTTTCTAATCTTGCAATTTGTTCCAGTCGTACCGCTGTATTGTCGATATCCAAAATTTCGAAATCGGGCTTTTCGTCCGTTTGGTATTGATTTACTCCAACGATCACATCTTTACCCGAGTCGATTCGGGCCTGCTTGGCTGCAGCTGCTTCTTCAATTCTCATTTTCGGAATACCACTCTCAATCGCCTTAGTCATTCCACCTAGGCTCTGGACTTCTTCGATTAACGCCCACGCCTTGTCGACCAATTGCTCCGTTAAATATTCCACATAAAAGGAACCACCAAGTGGATCGACCACTTTTGTTACGCCCAATTCTTTCTGAAGGTATAACTGTGTGTTACGGGCGATTCTGGCCGAAAAATCTGTAGGCAATGCAATGGCCTCATCTAATGAGTTTGTATGCAGCGACTGCGTTCCACCGAACACAGCAGCCAACGCTTCGATGCACGTACGCGTGACGTTGTTATAAGGGTCTTGTTCGGTTAAGCTCCATCCAGATGTTTGGCAATGGGTGCGCAACGCCATCGACTTTGGATTTTTCGGATGAAATTGCTGCACAATACGCGCCCACAGTAAACGGCCGGCACGCAACTTGGCCACTTCCATAAAAAAATTCATGCCGATGCCCCAAAAGAAAGACAGCCTCGGTGCGAAATCATCGATAGCAATTCTGGCTTTCAAACCTGCACGAATATATTCTAATCCGTCAGCCAATGTGTAGGCCAATTCGAGATGGGCTGGCGCGCCAGCTTCATGCATGTGATACCCGCTTATACTTATACTATTGAACTTAGGCATCTGCTTTGAGCAATAGGAAAAAATATCGGCAACAATTCGCATGGAACTCGCAGGCGGATAGATGTACGTATTGCGTACCATGAACTCTTTCAAAATATCATTTTGAATTGTGCCGCTTAGTTGACTTGGTTTTACACCTTGCTCTTCAGCAGCTACAATGTAAAAAGCCATGATGGGAATGACGGCACCGTTCATCGTCATTGAAACCGACATCTTATCAAGCGGAATCTGATCAAACAAAATTTTCATATCAAGCACGGAGTCAATTGCTACTCCTGCCTTTCCGACATCGCCTGCTACGCGTGGATGATCCGAATCATATCCTCGATGAGTGGCTAAATCAAATGCAACCGAAAGGCCTTTTTGACCAGCCGCTAAATTTCTCCGATAGAACGCGTTCGATTCTGCTGCCGTAGAAAATCCAGCATATTGCCTGATCGTCCATGGGCGCACGGTATACATGGTAGCATAAGGGCCACGCAAATAAGGAGGAAGACCAGCTTGTAAGTCACCTAGTTTCTTGTTCTTTATGTCTGCAGCAGAATATTCCGACTTAATCTCAATTTTCTCTGGAGAAATCCAAGACTCATTTGCCCCACTTACTGGTGAAGCAACTAATGAATTGAGGGTGACAGTTGAAAAATCCGGTTTCATGCGTTAGTAAGAAGTTGAAATTTTTTCCAAGCCTCGTCTGCCAATTCTTTAGTGAGTTGTTCTACTAAGTAAGAACCAGCCAGTGGATCAGCCACTAACGAAAAAAAAGATTCTGCCCGCAAAACGGAAGATGTATTTCTCGCCATTCGCACCATGGTCGAATTCGTGTAATCTTCTGGTTCTAGTGTTAGACCGTCACAACCACCCATTATCGCGGCCATCGCTGCATAAGTTTCTTTAATCAGATTTCCGTGAGGCTGAAATGCGGCACTCACCCGCGCATTGGATACGGCATAAATAAAAAGCGGATTCGAAGAGTTGACTTGATAAGCAACTAAGATTAAGTTCCACAATGCACGCAAGACCCGCGGCTTAACCGCTTCTAAAAAAAAATCGTTTCCTATTGGAAGGGAAAACGATATGTGAGAAGTCGCTTTCTCGGCCGAGAGTCCAAGCTCTTTCAAATGTTCTACTCGTTCCACCGCTTTTAGCAATGCTGTTGCCAATTGATCGGCTGCTGTCTCTTCATTCGCTAACAGAACACCAGCACCCCTAAAGTTTGCCCATTCTCGAAACATTACAACCTGCAAAAAATCAGGATCACCTTTCCAATACAAACTGGTGTTAATACTTTCCTTGGCGAATTTTTCGTCTGCAAACGCATGCAAGGAAGCCAAAAAACGTTCAGACTTGCCACTTATAAAAAAATGTGTCGCGCAATAGGGCATTTGAATTCCTTCCAGAAGTTTCCCCGCGTCTTCAAATTCAGCGGGCAAATCGAAAACAATCCCATCAGCACCGTTTTGTAGATGTTCTAGCGCTTGTGCATTCGCTTGCAATGCATCATTAACTAAAACTCTCGGCATATTAAGCCAATGACGGGCACCTCCAAAATTTTCAGAAGAAGCGGGCAGTCGTGCTGCCTGCCAACTTTTTACATCCGTTGCAGAATAGTAAGGATTCCACTCAAGTCCTTCCTTTCTTATGCGCAGGTCTTCCAACCTGCTTCCATTTTCCAGCTCACTTGCTGCTGCCGTTACCCAATTTTGGGTTGATTGCGCAGGAAAGATATGTTCCACGAATTGTTTCACGAATTCAATTTTGGTTCTGTTCTCAAGTTGGAATTTAGTTTGCACTTTTTCAATAAGAATTAAAAAAAAGAATCAGATTCCACTACTGAAATTCTTTTCAAAAAGTCAAGAGTGAATTTTAATTTATATCACTTTTGGATTTCATTTTTTTTTACACCTTTGTCTCCCCCAAGAGAAAAAAACAACAAAAACCCCTATTCATTGAACTCAATAATGCCCGTTGAAGCCGCTACTGTCTGGAATGATTGCCTGCACATCATCAAAGCGAGCGTAGACGAACAAAGCTTTAACACCTGGTTTAAACCAATTACTCCTTTGCGCAATGAAGGAGAGGTATTGACGATTCAAGTACCCTCTCAATTCTTCTATGAGTGGCTGGAGGAGCATTATGTTCCCGTTCTCAAAAAAGCGGTGCATCAAGTTTTAGGTACAAATGGTCGGCTTGAATATTCCGTCATCGTTGACAGTGGAAACCATAATAACCCACCCGTATTGGTAAATTACCCCAACGGAAATGGATTTAAAAAAAGCAACGCGCAGGCCGTTAATACTAATGGCCACGATGAATATTCACCCTTTAGCTTCAAGGCACTAAACCCACAAACAGTAAATTCAAGGCTCAATCCGAATTATTCGTTTGACAACTTTGTAGAGGGAGACTGTAACCGACTTGCTCGCTCAGCCGGTGTAGCTGTTGCGAAAAAACCAGGTACTACTTCGTTCAACCCTTTGATGCTGTATGGTGGAGTGGGCGTTGGTAAAACGCACTTGGTTCAAGCCATTGGAAATGAAATCAAAAAAAATCTACCTTCTAAGATTGTCTTGTATGTAGATCAGAACGATTTCACAAGTCAATTCTTAAATGCACTGCAAAACCACAAGATGCAGGAATTCCAGAATTTTTATTTGCAGGTAGACTTGCTGATTTTGGATGACGTGCAGTTTTTAGCGGGCCGAGAAAAAACACAAGAAATATTTTTCCATATTTTTAATCAGTTGCACCAGTCGGGTAAGCAGATCATCATGACGAGCGATTGCCCGCCACGTGATTTGAAAGGATTCCAAGAGCGACTCCTCTCTAGGTTTAAATGGGGTCTTACAGCAGACTTACAAGAGCCTGATTTCGAAACAAAACTTGCGATCATTCACAATAAGATGCAATCCGATGGTATCGAAATTCCAACTGAGGTGGCGGAATACCTCGCGTTTAGTGTAGATACCAACTTGCGCGATATGGAAGGAGTCTTGAACTCATTACTCTTCCACGCGACTCTGTTGAAAAAAGAAATCGATTTAGAGCTTGCAAAAGAAGTTCTCAAGAACATCGTTAAAGAAATTCAAGCGGATGTAAGTGTTGACTTCATCCAAAAAACAGTGGGCGATTACTTCAAAGTTGACTTGGAAGCAATGAAGAGCAAGGTGAAGAAGCGCGAAATCGTTATTCCTCGCCAAACCGCTATGTACTTCTGCAAACGCTACACCCAGTTAACTTTAGCACTGATTGGCGAAAACTTTGGCGGTAGAGATCATAGCACGGTGATCCACGCTTTGGAATCCGTTGAAGACATGATGAAAACAGATGCCAACTTCAAAAACAGCGTAGAAGAACTGACAAAGAAGTTTAAGTCACGTATTTCGGCTTAGTCTTAGTTAGGCACGGTTCTGAAAATTGTTTGATCAATTCCCGGAATCACCTTTAACGCATTTTCATAATACACTTTTTTCAGTACTGAGTCCGGAAGCTCTAACCCATACAACTTCCAATGGGCGTGGTATTTTCTGTAATAGTCAAAATACTCATCGCCTGTCTCTAGCACACGGAAGTAAGTGTAGTATTCTTCTTTTTTATAGGTGTCTTTGCCAAACATCACGCGATCTTGATACTTGATCATAAAAGCACGAGCTGCTTTCGGCTGTCTGCCGAGCTCTGCTAACACCGCCCCCAGTTCAGTGTACACGTTAGGCATTTCATCGAACAGTTTTCCTAATCGCTCCAAATCGTTGCCAAACCAACCGAGGTGAGCATTAATGAACTTCGTGTTCGGATGTTTTTTGAAAACATGATGTTGTTCGCCCATTATCTGCTCGAAGGGTGGAATTTTCTTGGGGTCGCGATATCGATCCGGATTCTTTTTTAATTCTAACCAACGTTCATTGTGCTTGTCTTTCGGATTCCAAAACGAATTGGGTTCACCCGAATGAATCAATACTGGAATACCCAACTCTCCACACTTCGCCCAGATCGGATCAAGTCGAGGATCATCCACGGCTATCCGATTGCCTTCATTGTCTTTGTCCGTTAGACCAAGTCCTTTATACACTTTCAATCCTTTTACACCTTGTCTCGCAGCCTCGTCCATCATGGCAAGTGTCTCTTCTGGCCAGCCCTTGTCATCCAGATTTTCGAAATTGATATTGAGGAAAACGACAAATCGGTTTGGGTGATTTTTGCTAACGTTATCAAGTGACCACTCCAGAACTTTTCCGCGAAAGCCACTTAAGTTTACCATCACGCCCATGTTGAGCGAATCCATTTCAACCACCAATTTATCTAAATCTTGAATTGGCATAATCCATTGGTGATTGTGCACATCGATGAAAGGAAACTTAGCATGAGTGAGTGGATGCTCCGGAACTTTTAATGTAGAGATCGGATCATATTCCTCTACATCCATTACATTTAACTTGTATTGGATTCTTCCAATGAGCAAGATCGTGATGCCCAGAAAAATCAAAATAAGAATGGGCAAGCCAATCCACTTCTTTTTAGAGAAAGACATAGTCAACTATCAAAATGTGTTCTTCAGCTTTCGGTAAAATTAACTGACCTCTTCAATTACTGCACAGTGATGGGGACACGAACAATCACTTTATCCCAAACAAAGTCCATTTTGACTCCGGTAGAATCGCCTGCAAAGTTGATGGTGAACTGCTCAGTCTCTGTGGGCGATTGAATAACGGGGACATCAACTTTTAACACATCTTTCGAATAGTCGGGTTCCCACCTTGCACTAAAACGAACGCCCAATTCCCTATTCAAAGAAACTTGAAATACTTCAGCACCAGGTACGGCATACATTCGATAACTCCCTGCTTTAACAGGCTTGCCAGCAAAGCTGACATCTTTGTTGAAAGTAATTTCTGTAGCCGCATTGGCTCCGAGCCTCCAATATTTACCATAGGGTTGCAATGCACCGTCTTTCTCTTCACCAAAAATCAATCTGCCTCTTTTCGAAGGTTGGCCAAAGGCCACATCGATATCAAGCCCGTTTTCGCTAAATGCTTTAGTTGCGGGAGGGCTTTTCGGAAATAAACTACTGTAAACAATAAAACCTACGAAAACCACTAGGAGCAGGCCAACACCGATGAGTATTTTCTTTAACATAAAATTGGGGTTTGGTTGAAGTGATTTACAATATACGAAAATTTTGAAGAGCATTTCATTTCAGAAAGTCTCACTTGTAAAAAAGGGATATCTTACCCGGCAATTATCGCAAGTTAAACCGAAGTGGTACTTCTTGCCGTGAGCTATTAAACCCGTAGAGATATACCTGCCCTTTGAATTCATTAAAGAAATCAATTACCTCTTGCGGGTTCTTTACTCGTTGCCGATTAATAGAAACAATCGTATAATTTTCAGGGAGCCCTAATCTACTGAAAAGTCCATCTCGTATTTTATTGACCCTAACGCCATAATCGACTGCCTCAAGGTTGGCTCCCAAAGTCGCATCACTAAAAATCTTACGCTTAACTAAATTAGTATCGCCATTTTTGTTGAAAAGGGTAACAGTTGCACTCAATTTCTTTCCATTCCGCAAATAATCAATGTTCACTTTGTCGCCCGGATAGCGATAGCTCAATTCCTCTTCAAACGCACTCTTTGAGTTGATCTCTGCTTCATTTAGCCTTATGATGATATCTCCTTCTTGTAGCCCTGCCTTGGCAGCAGCTCCTCCTCTTGACAAATCGCCCAGTAACACACCTTTGAATTCTTTCACGTTCACATCCAGATCATATTTTTTGGCGTTTTGGTAATCATATTCCATCACATCGCCACCAAAGATTGCTTTTTGCGGAAGGCCGTATTTAATCAAATCTTCTACTACTTTTTTGGCAATATCCACTGGCACGGCAAACGCATACCCAGTGTAAGAACCCGTTCGCGATAAAATAGCTGTATTAATTCCAACCAAGTCGCCATTCTTATTGACCAAAGCTCCACCGCTATTGCCAGGGTTAATGGCTGCATCTGTTTGAATAAACGATTCAATAGGGAACTTGTCTTCGACAACATTTATTCTCCTCCCCTTCGCGCTCACAATACCCACCGTTACCGTTGAGGAAAGTGAGAAGGGATTTCCTACGGCAACAACCCACTCACCCACCGCCAAAGTTTTAGAAGTTCCAAGTGCAATAGCTGGAAGATTTGTTTCTTTGATTTTAAGAACCGCCAAATCGGTTGATGGGTCTGTTCCAATTAACTCCGCATCATAGGATTTTTTGTTGTAAAGTACTTGAATTTTTTCTGCTGATTCCACTACGTGATTATTGGTGACGATATATCCATCTTGCGTAAAGATGACGCCTGAACCACTGCTCACTTGAGTCTGTGAACCTCCTCCTCCAAACATAAGGTCCCAATAGGAATAGCTAGCTCCACTCTGAGAAATGCTGTTAATGTAAACCACACTAGGGGTTGCTTTGGCTGCAGCTTGACTAAAGTCTACATTTTCAGTTGGAACCGTGCTACTAGGTTCAACGACCGTTGGTTGGTAAATTTCTTTAGGCACAAAATTATTCACATTCAATTCTTGTTTGACCTGCTCACGGGCGGTCTTCTCTGTCTGGTAGGCAAAAAAAGTATAAGCACCGGCTAATCCCGCTAGAAATCCAACTAGTATTGTTTTAAATGTATTCATCTGATTCCAGTTTAGTCCGTCAACGCAAAGCGATTGCTTTTGTTGAGTGGCGGGGGCGCAAATGTCGAACCAAAACCAAAAAATGAAATTTTGGCAGTAAAAGATAGAATCCGAACCTCCATACATTTTTTTACCTTTGCGCCATCTATGGGAATTCGTTCAATCCTTGCCAAACCGTTTGCCGCCTACATTGCCAAACAGACAGATGAATGGTCATCGCAGCCAGTACAATACCAGCAAAACGTTTTCAATTATCTAATCAAAGAAGGAAAGATATCCCTTTTTGGCAAGGATCATGGCTTTGCAGATATCCGATCGCATTCAGATTTTATTAGGCAAGTGCCCATCCGCGACTACGAAGCGCTGAAACCCTATGTAGAAAAGGTACTTCATGGAGAATCGGATATTCTGTGGAAAGGCAAACCAGAATATTTTGCGAAAACATCTGGCACTACTTCAGGCACCAAGTATATTCCAATAACCAAAGAATCTGTACCGAACCATATCAATAGTGCCCGTAACGCTTTGCTTAGCTATATACATGAGACAGGGAACGCATCTTTTCTGGACGGAGGACTGATATTCCTTTCAGGCAGCCCCGTGCTGGATGAGAAAGCAGGAATCAAAACAGGAAGACTTTCGGGCATTGTCAATCATCACGTACCGCAATATCTTAGATCGAATCAGAAACCCAGTTATGAAACAAACTGCATCGAAGATTGGGAAGAGAAATTGGAAAAGATTATCGATGAAACGATCAAAGTCGATATGTCATTAATTTCGGGCATCCCACCCTGGGCACAAATGTATTTTGATCGCATTCAGGCACGAACCGGAAAGAAAATAAAAGATGTTTTTCCAAACTTCTCGATGTTTGTCTATGGTGGTGTCAATTTTGAACCGTACCGTGCCAAATTATTTGAAACAATAGGAAAGAAAATTGATTCGATTGAAACGTACCCCGCATCAGAAGGGTTCATCGCCTATCAAGATTCCCAGCATGCAGAGGGATTGCTACTATTGCTAAACACGGGCATCTTCTATGAATTCGTTCCAACCGAAGAATATTTTAATGAAAAACCAAGAAGGCTTTCTATTGAAGAAGTGGAAATCGGAAAAAATTACGCAGTCATTATCAATAACAATGCGGGCTTGTGGGGCTACTCAATTGGAGATACGATAAAATTTGTTTCGAAAAATCCCTACCGTATTGTAGTGACAGGTCGGATTAAGCATTTCATTTCTGCTTTTGGAGAGCATGTGATTGGAGAAGAAGTGGAGAAAGCAATGAAGTTTACCATGCAAAAATTTCCGGAAGTTGAGTTGGTAGAATTTACCGTGGCTCCTAATGTAGCACCAGCTGAAGGCATGCCACACCACGAATGGCTAATAGAGTTTGCAAACAAACCAAGTAATATGGACGCGTTTCGAACCGAACTAGACAATCAATTGCGCCAACTCAATGTATACTACGATGACCTGATTAGTGGGAATATTCTCTCCGTGCTAAAAATCTCCTCTCTACAAAAAAATGGATTCATTGATTACATGAAATCGCAGGGGAAATTAGGTGGGCAAAACAAAGTACCTAGACTTTCCAACGATAGAAAGATTGCAGAAGAATTGGTTAAATTTACATATGATTGATCAGGCTCAAAAAGACGTTATACTTAAAAACCTGGCTCCCTACAAACCCAGGAAACTAGGTGTGTTTGGATCCTATGCCCGTGGCGAAAATACACCGAATAGTGATTTGGATATTCTTGTTGAGTTTGGAGTCCGAATTAGTTTATTTGATCTGGTTGGCCTTGAACAAGAACTTTCAGAACTCCTAGGGGTTCGGGTAGATCTGGTTACCGAACGGGCACTTAGCCCCTATGTAAGACCTTTCGTAGAAAAGGATTATCTATCGATTCTTCCCTGAAAAAAAGAAACAGTGAAGGATAACAGAGTATACCTTAGCCATATCATCGACAGTATCAATCATATTCTTTCTTATACTGAGGGAATGGATGAAGAGTCCTTCAACCGGAATTTTTTAGTACAAGATGCCGTTGTTCGAAACTTCGAGATTATTGGTGAAGCATCCAAAAGGATAAGACCAGAATTCAAAATCGAGTATCCATCTGTTCCCTGGAAAAAGATGGCTGGGATGCGTGATAAATTAATACACGACTATGTTCATGTTGATTTAGAGACCGTTTGGGAAGCCATTTCCGCAATCCTTCCCTCGCTGCTTGTAGAGCTGAAAAAGATACGCAATGAACTCTGACGTGTGCTTCTATCGATATCGGTTGACATCAAATTATTTCTAGTCGTAGATGCCCCAACTAACCATTCTCATGCCTGCATTCAATGCAGCTCCTTACATTAAAGAGGCAGTGAACAGTCTGTTGGCACAAACCTTTGCTGACTATGAGCTCTGGATTATTAACGATGCTTCCACAGACGAAACACTAAGCATTATAAAATCATTTCAGGATTCCCGTATCAAAATACTTACAAATGAAATAAATCAGGGGAGAGTCCGCACCATCAACAAGCTAGTCAAAGAGATTCAATCGCCTTATTTTACCATTACTGATGCAGACGATGTGTCTCATCCCAAACGTCTTGAAAAGCAACTTGAATTACTAAATCATGATTCTACACTGATGATGTGTGGAACTTCGTTTTGGGCCGTGGATGAGAAAGGATTTTTGGTCCGTAAAATGTCACTTCTACAAGATATAAAGGCGTTGCGGAAAGCAGCATTGGAGCAATCTCAGTTTTTGGGACCAACCACCATTATGCGCCACGAGGTAATCAATAAATTCCCGCATTTCTACAGAGAATACTTTATCGACAATCATGCAGATGCCGATTTATCTTGCCTCATTTTAGATTCCTTTCCATCTACCAACGTAGCAGTACCTCTGTATTTTTATAGAATTGTCAAATCATCGGTTACCCGAAAGAAAGTAACCGTTCGTAATCTTAATTTGCATCGATTAATTGGATTTTTATCATCGCAAAGAAGAACACAAGGGCAAGATTGTTTGCAACAGAATCTTCCTGAAGAAGCAAATTTATTTTTGTCTAAGGTGCAAGCTGAATATGACCAAGATCCTTCTTTCTTTTTTCGCCATCAGGCTTTCTTTCATTTGTATTGGGGACTAAACGATCTAGCTTTCGAGAATGGGCGGCTGGCAATTTCAAAAAGTCCTTTTCGAGCAAAGAATTGGGCTAGCTTTTTATATATTATTTTTCGGATCGGATTGTTTTATTTAAATCGAAGCGTAAACAAAGTACACTATCGCCAGTTAATGACGACACATGAGGGAAGATCATAAAAAGCATATCGCCATTTTAGGCTCAACTGGTTCAATTGGCACGCAAGCATTGGAAGTCATTGCCGCTCATCCAGAAAAATTTGAAGTAGAAGTGCTGACCGCACAAAATAATGCAGATCTACTGATTGAGCAGGCGAAGAAGTTTAAACCCAATGCGGTCGTCATTGGGAACGAGGACTACTATAAGCAAGTGAAAGAGGCACTCATTCCTCTTGACATCAAAGTCTTCGTTGGTGATTCAGCACTTGCTTCTGTTGTTCAAATGGACACCATTGACTTAGTGTTGACGGCACTGGTGGGCTATGCAGGACTTAAACCAACCATTAAAGCTATTGAAGCCGGGAAAACAATTGCACTTGCGAATAAGGAAACACTGGTAGTCGCTGGCGAACTGGTTACTCAATTGGCTCGGTCAAAAGGCGTAAACATCTATCCGGTAGACTCCGAACATTCTGCGATTTTTCAGTGCTTGGTGGGTGAGTTCGACAACCCTATTGAAAAAATTATTTTGACGGCATCGGGTGGCCCTTTTCGAGGAAAGAAAAAGAACGACTTGAAGAATATCACAAAAGCGCAGGCACTAAAACACCCAAATTGGGTAATGGGCGCCAAAGTTACGATTGACTCAGCCTCTCTCATGAATAAGGGGCTCGAAGTGATCGAGGCAAAATGGCTTTTCGGCCTTCGACCAGAGCAAATTGAAGTAGTTGTACACCCCCAATCCATTGTCCATTCGTTGGTTCAATTCCACGATAGTTCGATCAAAGCCCAACTTGGCTTACCCGATATGCGTTTGCCAATCCAATATGCGCTTGGCTATCCGGAACGCTTGAATTCAGACTTCCCCCGATTCAATTTTGCCAGTTATCCGGCACTCACTTTTGAGCCCCCCGATACAGAAACTTTTCGTAATCTTGCACTCGCTTTTAAAGCTATGGAGAGGGGTGGCAATATGCCTTGTGTGCTAAACGCAGCCAATGAAATAGCGGTAGAGGGGTTTTTGAATGGTAATATCGGTTTTTTACAGTTGAGTGAAGTGGTGGAAACCTGCATGGAAAAAATCAGTTATCTCCCAAAACCAGGCCTTGAGGATTATGTTGAAACGGATAAAGAAACAAGAAGAGTCGCGAGCAATTTTATTCACCAAAGACGATTTTCAAATTAGATTATGGAATTAACGATTAAAATTTCTCAACTGCTTTTGAGTTTGTCAGTATTAATAGTTGTCCATGAGTGGGGTCATTACGCTTCAGCACGGCTGTTTAAAATCAAAGTTGAAAAATTCTATCTATTCTTTGACTTTTTATTTCCAATGGCAAATGTGCTCAACTTCTCTTTGTTGAAGTTTAAGAAGGGTGATACAGAATATGGTCTTGGTTGGTTCCCTCTAGGGGGCTATGTGAAAATTGCGGGCATGGTGGACGAAAGTATGGATAAGGAACAAATGAAAGCACCTGCCGAACCTTGGGAATTTCGCTCGAAGCCAGCCTGGCAACGACTGATTGTGATGATGGGCGGAATTATTGTGAATGTTGTTGTGGGCGTTCTAATTTTCATCGGGATTACCTATTTTATCGGTGACACAACGCTGCCTAAAGAGTATGTAAATCGCCATGGTGGAATTCACGCGATGGCTCTTGCTCAGCAGCTAGGCCTAAAAACCGGTGACCAGATTATTAAGATCAACGGCAATGACTATCAAAATTTTGACGACCTATTAAAACCGGGTTTTATGTTGTCCGAAAATGCCAGTTACACGGTATTGAGAGAGGGTCAAGAAGTAAAAATACCGATCCCTGGAAATTTTATTGAAAATTTTAATTCAAAAGAAACAGCATCCAAATTCATCTCCTATCGAATACCTGCAATCGTTGCCAAAATTGAGGAAAAGGTGACTTCTGTTTACAATGAAAAGGGCGAAGTCATAAAGGCTAGTGAACCAAATGAATCAATCGCAAAAAAAGTTGGTCTAAAGGTTGGCGATGAATTCGTTGAAATGGATGGCAAGCCCATTTCTTATTTTGATGAACTTTCGGAAATTGTAAAAAGCGGCCCACGTGACTCGATTTCATTTAAAATCAAACGAGGAGACCAAATTCTGACTTTTAGTGAGTCTTTCAAAAATCAAACGATGATTGGGTTCGCTCCTAGGAACATTGGGAAGGAAGAATTTGCAGTTATCAATTATGGTCTTACAGAATCAATACCACTTGGTACATCACGAGCCTTCGGAGTAGTGTTACTCCAAATTAAGGCCTTCGGCAAACTGTTAACAGGAAAATTGGATCCGAGGAAGTCACTTTCCGGGCCTGTTGCTCTGGTTGGGATGTTCGGTCCAGTGTGGGATTGGGAAGCCTTCTGGCGCATGACCGGATTGCTGTCCATGGTGTTAGCTTTTATGAACTTCTTGCCGATACCGGCATTGGATGGAGGTTATGTAATGTTTTTGCTTTACGAAATGATCAGTGGTCGCGAGCCTTCTGAAAAATTCTTTGAGAATGCAATCAAAGTGGGAATGGCCATCCTTTTACTGCTGATGGTATTTGTTTTCTATAACGATATTGCAAAGCTGTTTACGGGAGGTTGATAATCTTTGAATCCACATCTTCTCCGGCACATGAACGAACAATGGACGGTTCCGCATAAACTTGTGATTGTATCGACTCTAGGGTGTATATCATTAGTTTCTCGGGGTCAACTTTAAGTCACTAGTTGCTATATGAGTGCCCTGCTTTTATCCATTCTAGGATTTTACTTCTCTCTTCTTGGGGAATTAACCCCGCTTGTGGCATAGGCGAAGGTATACCTTGCAAGGCTCTTGCGTCAATTCTTTGCCAATGGTTTAAAATATCACAAACACTAGTAAAATCCAAACCACCATGTGGGTTATTTCCTGAATGACAACTTGCGCAACGATTGGTCAAAATTTGCCTCACCTGTTTGAATGTAATGCCTTGGGCAATAGTGTCTAGATTAACTTCTCTTACTGCTTCACAACCGCTTCCATCCTTCAAGACCAAACTATGACTGCCCACTTTTACATTTAGAAATATCGGTTGATTTTGAAAAGGCTGATTATCCATTCTATACTGATATTCTGCACCCAGAGGCTCCGTAACTTGAATAGAACCGCTATATGTACAGGGGTGAGAGGCAACTGTCGCAACAGCAATTGTTACTTGTAAGTTGCATGTAACATCGTTATTTGTACAAGAAAATATGCCCCCTAACGATAGCAGATTCAATAAAAGCAGCTTAGTTATTTTCACTACTGTCGGTTAAAGTTTTTAGGAAATTTATGATGTCTTGTTTCTCACTTTCCGTCAGTTGTAAATTATCAAAGGGAAGGGTTTGGTACGGTAAGTTCAACCCTATACCATTTCCACCACCTAATTCATAAAATTTAATCACATCTTCCAACGTATTGTAAACCCCATTGTGCATATAGGGTGCTGTTTTCTCAATATTTCTGACGGTAGGAGTTTTAAATGAAAATTTGAGTTGCTCTATTTGATTAAATTTATATCTGCCTTCATCAGAATCAATGACGGCATTTTTCCACGCGATATTTTTAGGCACCCCAATAACTTCTGACTCTGAATTGTTGTACCAAGGTGGAACTGTGCCATTGTAAACAGGAATGAAGTGGCAGGTAGCGCATTTGGCTTTTCCTGAAAACAAATTAAAACCTATGGTTTCACTTTCGGTAAGTATTGCTTTCCCTGCAAAGTAATGATCTATCTTGGCGTTAAAAGGCATCAAACTTCTTACATAAGACGCTATGGCATTTCTAATTTCGTAAGGCGTTATTTCCTTTTTATCTGGAAACGCCTTTGAAAATATCAAAGTTGTTTCCTTGTTTTTTGAAACTTTCTCTAAGATTTCTTTTGGGGAAAGATCAAATTCATCAGGGCTTTTCATTACACTTTCTATTTGATTTTCTAAATCTTGCGAACGTAAATCATAAAAAAAGGCCTTTTGAAAAGCTGAATACAATAATGTTGGAGAATTTCGTTTAAACGCGTTACCGTGAATATTGGATACCGAAGTTTTTTTGCCATCTGTAAAAGATTTCTCTGCATTGTGACAAGTGGCGCAACTCAAGCTATTGCTTCTTGACAAGCTTGCGTCATTAAATAATACTTTGCCTAAAGCCACTTTTTCCGCAGTAGATTTTGATTCTGCAAAAGGTGAAAAAGCATCAGGATTCAGGTTTTTCCCTTGCATCAAATCTGCTAAATGACCATAGAAAACCTTACCTTCAAATAAACTTGGTGACTTTTCAATAACAATTCTAAAATTCTTTTCTAAAGAAATACTCAATGGCATCAAATGGTTTTTAATAAAATGTAACCGATTGAAGCTATTAAAATCATTATTGTTACTAAGGTATTGCTTGGTATTCTCCAATGATTCCGTAAAGCCAGCATTGACTTTTTCATTATTTATTTCACAATATTTCCTATAATACTCTTCTATTCCTTCAATGGAATGTTTAGCTTCATCTATTGAACTAAGTGCCACTGGAGAATCAAAACCAGTAATACCCAAAACGGCAATTCGGATGATTTGATGTTGAATCAGTTCATAGAAATGATGATTTTGAATGGGTAAATCTTTAAAATTTTGCTGAACAAATTTTAAATCAGTTTCTAAAATGCGCACTTGATTTTTTAACTCAACTAAGTCTACACCTTCGCTGAAAACAATTTCTTCAATAACCTGAAATCCAACGGCCTCATTTACAACATTATCATCCGTTTTTATCTCAGGTAAGGCAGGCCCATTAATTCTGCGAGCAAGACCTTGAAAATAATATTCAACAAAAGGCTCTATTTTTTTATACTCTTCTCTACTTCTTTTAAAATGTTGGATTAGCGCTTCTTCGCCTTTTGTTTTCTCCAAGTTGCCCAAAGTGCCAATTAGAGTATCTATTTTTTCTGAAATATCAGTATGTAGTTTACTTTCTAAAGTCTGATGTCTTTTATCTACACATGAAAAGCTAAAAGCCAAAATAAATAGCAAAAGTATAGTTCTGTTCATTTGATTTACATTCGTTTATTCATAAAACAAAAAACCCTTCACCTTGTTGGTGAAGGGCTCATTGTATACATAATTACTTTCTATCTAGGAACACCTTTCAATATAAGTGTTTGTCCACCTGATTTGTAAGACTGCACAGAAGTAGCTTTGCTCGGGTTTAAAAATTTGTCACCTTCTACCCATGTATGAGTGTGTATATTGATCGTAAATGTACCAGCAACTCCTACCACGTCAGAAATATCTTCCATTGCCCCATGCTCCCAAATTCCCTTTTTCAGTTGATTGGCACCGGCAGGATTATATTTTGTATTTAAGAAATTGGCATCTCCATGTGTCATATCCATAAATACTTTCTTTGTGGCTGTACTAATGTTGTACTGCCAAATTAAAGAGTTGTGTGTAGCTTCAGGCCAAAACGAATCTCCATCTTCCTGAATATAAACATAGTTTTCAGTAACACAAAGATTGTCGGGATTAATGATATCGGTTCCTTTTACGTTAGCACCTGAAGGAGAGACATCGCCATCGGCAACAATTTTTAATACGCCTTTTAGTGGATCGGTAGCATCTAATTTTAATTGATATACCCTGCCCATATATGTTTTTTCTGTACTACCACTTACGCCAGTTGCAACAAAATACAACTCTCTGTTATTCGAAGCAGAGCCCTTACGGTAATCTAAATCTTCAACACGAGCAAATTGAATGCTTTTTAAAGACGCATTTAAATTTTCGATTTCAGAGCCAGTTAAATTTTTAGCGTTCGGAACCTCTACAAACTCAACGTTATAGCTATTATTCCAGGTGATTGCTGTTTCAATTTGATTTTGGTCAACTCTTCTTAGCACGTATAGTTTTCCATTGTCTAAATCACCAACCGTATTAGAAACATATAGGTATACTTGACCGTTACCGGCATCTTCTCCCAAAATAATGACCGTTTTACCGGGATACGCGACTTTAGTTAATGGCACAGCATTCTCGCCACTAAATTTTCCTAAGGCAGGTTTTACCCTCGACTTGTCTGATGGGTTTGCAGGTGCAATCGGGTCAATCGCATGTGTCATTGCATTCACGATAGATTCACCAGTACTTAAAAAAGTGGGGCCGAATCCATGAATTTCAGGTGTTGCCATTGTACCTGAACACAATCTAAACAAACCACCATCGGTATTAACAATGTACTCGCCTTTGACTATGTCTAATTTTTTGTCCAAATACAATCTAGAAATTGCCCAAGTGTTTTCATGGTTAGTAACCATAATGTAACCACTGCCATCTGGGTTTTTGATAAATCCTTGACCATCAGGGGCGCCACCAAAAATCATATCGTTTGAATTTGGAATAGCATCTTCACTACTGACTAGCGTAAACACTCCAACATCTGAAAACTCTGATCCCATTTTTACAAAGGATGGGGTTATGGAGCGATTTTTAAATTCTACCGTCACAGCAGGGGTACTATCATCTTTGTTGCAAGAAACGAAACACGAAGCTGCCAAGACTGTAGCAATAGCCATCATTACGTAATTTTTTGTTGCCATAATATTTGTTTTTTGAAATGATTTGTTTGCGACAAATTTCGTAGCAGCAAATGAATTGATTATTATGTCAGGATTAACAAATTACTTATTAACAGGAGCCCTAATCGTTGTCGGGCCTTTGAAAAAAAGGGAACTAAAAGCTTTGGGCAAGCTTTTAAGACAGACAAGTCAACAAAGAGAGGCTTTGGCTAAAAAATGAGTTACCAATAAGGCATAGTCAACCGATTCTCTTTGACACTTGTATCATCAATTTTACCTAGGATAACTCTGTTAAATTGACTAGTTAACAACTACATCCGCTCCGGCACATGTATCCCGAGTAGATGCATCGACCTCTTGATGACATCTGCCACCACTTTAGAAAAAGCAATTCTAAATTTCAATTTGGTCGGATCTGACTCATTAAAAATAGGAATCGCCTGGTAGAACTGATTATATTCTTTCGCCAATTCGTAGGCGTAGTTTGCAATCACCGAAGGTGAATATTCGCGCGAAGCTTCGTGCAGTTTATTGTGAAAATTGTTGATGGTGAAAATAACTTCGCGTTCAGATGGCTCTAGGGAATTGATGTTTTTTAAATCTGACGCGACTACTTTTATACCTAGCGAGTCGGCCTTCCGCAAAATAGACTTCACACGAGCATGAGTGTACTGAATGAATGGCCCCGTGTGACCTTGCAATTGGATCGACTCACTCGGGTCAAACATCATCCGTTTTTTGGGATCCACTTTTAGCAAAAAGAATTTCAACGCGCCTAAGCCCACCATCTCAGAAAGATTCTTGATCTCCTGCTCACCCATCTCATCTATCTTGCCAAGTTCACGCGTTTGCTTCTCCGCCTCGTCCACCATCTCTTGCATCAAGTCATCTGCATCCACCACTGTACCTTCGCGACTTTTCATTTTACCTGTTGGAAGGTCAACCATGCCATAACTGAGATGATAGCACTTCTCGGCCCACGCATAGCCGAGCCTCTTTAAAATCAAGAACAACACCTTGAAATGATACTCCTGTTCATTGCCAACCGTATATACTTGCCCTTCTATTTTCGGAAAATCGCGGAAACGCAAAATGGCTGTGCCTATGTCTTGTGTCATATACACCGAAGTACCATCCGAGCGTAACAAAACTTTTTGATCTAGACCATCGGATGTCAAGTCCACCCATACCGAGCCATCTTCTTTTTTGTAGAACACGCCCTGCTCCACACCGCGAAGGACTTCATCTTTGCCTAATAAATATGTTTGTGATTCATAATACAATTTCTCAAAATCAACACCCATGCGCTGGTAGGTCGAGTCAAAACCTGTATATACCCAGCTGTTCATGGTCTTCCAAAGTTGCATGGTAGACTCGTCTTTTGCTTCCCATTTGCGAAGGAGTTCTTGCGCAAAAGGCATAATTGATGTCTTGTATTGCGCGACATCCTTAACCTCATCTTTTTTCTCCAGAAGTTTGTCCTCATTAACCAGGATTGGCTTTAAAATCTTGGCTAACTCACTTTTCTTTTGTTCTCTAGTCTTTGAATCAAGATTTTTATACTCGTCCTCATCGAAACATTTTTGAACATCTCTCCATAAAATATTTTTATCAAGAGCTGACTCTAAAAGAACCTCTGCTCTAAATCCAAATTGAGATAGCTTGGAAAAATCTATTCGTTTGATTTCAAATTCAATCTTACTTTCTATATCCGAAATTATTTTCAATAAATTTTCAAGTACTGATTTTTCCGCAAAGTTGAAAAAAGAAAAATCATGACTATAAATTCTTTCAAGAATAGGAGAAAGTTGCTTTCTAAATTCTCTCTCAAAAGCTACATAATACTTCCCCACTAACTTATCACCCTTCAAACCAGAGCTCTCCGGTGTCTCTCCATTTCCAAATAATTGCCAGGCAGCCATACTCTTGCAGATATGTATGCCGCGGTCGTTGATGATTTGAACTTTGTGAATTTTGTAGCCTAGTGCTTTATAAATTTCAGCAACAGAATATCCCAAAAAATTATTTCTCAGGTGACCTAAGTGCAATGGCTTGTTGGTATTGGGTGATGAATACTCCACCATCATCTCTTTGCCATTATCTGGGAGTTGCCCAAATGAGGTATTCGAATAAATCGACTCAAATACCTGAGCCCACACCGCATCGTAGATCGACAAATTCAAAAATCCCTTCACCACGTTAAACGTACTAACCAAACCCGAGTTGGTTTGCAGGTATTCGCCAATCACCTTCCCTGTTTCTTCAGGAGATTTTTTCGAAAGCTTTGTCAATGGAAAACATACCAACGTATGAGACCCTTCAAACTCGACATTAGTCGGTTGCACCTGCAGCTGCTCAACGGATTGATTGAAAAGCGCAGTAAGTGTTTTTTGTATTTCAGTGCGGAGGGTGAGGTCTAAATTCATTTAGTGTTGGATGTGAGATATGAGATTTGAGACGTGAGATCAACGGTAGTCGCTTTCTCAATACTCACATCTCACGACTCAATACTATTTTACATATCCAAAATATACGCAAACATAAGCGGAGCCACAATCGTAGCATCACTCTCTACAATAAACTTAGGCGTATCGATATTCAATTTGCCCCATGTAATTTTTTCGTTGGGAACAGCACCCGAATACGAACCATAGCTCGTTGTTGAGTCGCTGATCTGGCAGAAGTAACTCCAATACGGAATGCTATCACGCTCCAAATCCTGATGCAACATCGGCACAACACATATCGGGAAGTCACCTGCAATGCCACCGCCAATCTGGAAGAAGCCGATGCCATCTTTGCTAGAATTTTTCGTGTACCAGTCTGCCAACCAAACCATGTATTCAATACCGCTCTTCATTGTGCTGGCTTTCAGTTCACCCGTGATGCAATAGGAAGCAAAAATATTTCCCATGGTGCTATCTTCCCATCCTGGAACTACCATCGGCATATTTTTTTCTGCCGCGGCAATCATCCAACTATTTTTTGGATCGATCTCATAGTATTGTTTCAAGTCACCACTGTTGATCATGCGGAACATAAACTCGTGCGGAAACAAACGCTCGCCCTTGTCTTCGGCATCCTTCCACACTTTGAACAAATGTTTTTGTAGTCTTCGGAATGCTTCCTCTTCAGGGATACACGTGTCCGTCACACGGTTCAAATGATTTTGCAGCAAATCCCACTCTTGCTCCGGAGTTAGATCTCTATAATTCGGAATCCTGCGGTAGTGCGAGTGCGCTACCAGGTTCATGATGTCTTCTTCTAAGTTGGCACCCGTACAAGAGATAATGTGCACCTTATTTTGGCGGATCATCTCCGAGAAACTGATGCCCAACTCGCCTGTGCTCATTGCACCAGCTAGTGTCACCATCATTTTTTTGCCCTCGGCAATATGTTTTTTGTAGCCTTTCGCAGCGTCCACCAATGCGGCCGAGTTGAAGTGCAAGTAATTTTTCTCAATAAAAGCGGAAATAGGGCGGTTTGTGCTCATGTTAGTGGTTTGAAATTCGATGCGAAAATACTCAATCTGCCGCAAGTGGCAAGGAGAAGTTTTGGCGAATAATTAGAATTGTGATAAAGAGGATTGGGGCGGCTGACGGGCTATTCGCTCCAATCTTTTTGCCCGACCGCGCCAACCCAGCTGCAAAAAGGATTTCCGCTACTATCCCTGCCGCTCGCCAGTACGTAGTTCATCTTCAGATTAAGATGTTACATCATTCCAACGCCTTGGTTCGCGTCTTCACGAATCAAGCAAATGTAAAAAAGTGTTTCGTAAGGACCGAACCACGGATGGGGGAGTGAGAGACACTACTTCATTTATCTTTTGTGGTTTGAGGCTCTAAAAGCCGCGACCGAAAATTTTCAGATCTGTTAATGGCTTCGATTTCTTTTGTCGTTTTCTTTACTTCATTTAGTAGCCCGATTTTTCTATTGTATGTGTCAAAAACATAATTCGCTTTGATAGGGTACTTATCAACCAAATCATATTCTCGCCCATTCACGTTGATCTGTCTTTGCAAAGTCCCTTTATTCTGTGCGGCCTGCATAAGTTCTAAGTTTACAGGCCTCAAATCTAAAATTACTTTCTCACCGACAAATAAGCTGGTTTCACCAGAAACATTAAAATAACTACCACCTTTCAATCGACCTGATACTAAAACAACGGCAACCCTGGATTTTTGAACGACACCTTTGAGAGTTTCATCTACTCTAATAAGGAATTTAGAATGATAATAGGCTTCTGGGTTGGTGTCAAATTTTCGTTTCTTTACCTTTCCAACGATGACTAAATCAGATAGTAGAACATTCTCAGCAAATGAATGCTCACCCAAAGTCTTTGCTAAAATCTCCAAGTCTATCCCGACCGTTTTAAACTCAGCTGATTTTGCCAAATCTATTTTTCGATCAAAAAAATAATCACTATTCCCGATAAACCTCATTGAATCAAATGACTTTTTATAAATGGCTCTTAACTCCTTTTCGTTCTCTTGTGCAAGTATGAAGAATGGAATAGTGACTAGCACAAATGTTAGCGATATCTTTTTCATCGTAAAAATTTCATTATTTTTTGAACTAAATCAAAATGTTAAGTTCTTGTAATCTTTTCAAAACTACCGGAAGGCTGACGACTCGCACGTTTTTATTGTATGGATGCTCTTTAGCTGAAGGAGTCACAATAAAATTATGCTTGGCTTTTATATCCTCAATGGCCAGATGATTTCCTTTGGTCAACACCGGATTATCTGTAAATTTAATTTCAAGGGAAACAAAAGGTTTATTGCCTTTCACAATAATCAAGTCCACTTCAGAGCCGTCTTGTGTTCTGTAATAAAACAATTGGGCGTCATCACGCAGGTGAGTGGCAATTTGCTGAATCACAAAACCTTCCCATGAATGCCCAAGTAAATGGTGACTAAATAAAGCTTTAATGCTATGGGTATTCCAAAGTGTGTGAAGCAATCCAGTATCGCGTATAAAAATTTTTGGAGCCTTAACAATCCGCTTTTTAATGTTGTGATGATAGGCGGTTAACCTGCGCACCATAAAAGTATCTTCCAAAATATCTACAAACTTCATGATGGTGGTTACTGACACACCCAACGACTTTGAAAGAGAGCTATAGTTGATGCCTGACCCATTCGTACTGCTGATCATTTGTAACAACTGCATCACCAACGACCTATTTATCGATAACCCTAATACGGCAATATCCTGCTGAACGTAAGTCCTGAGAAAACTATTGAGCCATTCAAAACTGTCTTTGTTACTTTTTGCCAAGTAGGCGCCAGGAAATCCACCTCTCAACCAAAGTTTCTGGTACTCCATGTACTTTGTTTCTACCAATGACAAAGGACCCAATTCACAAAAGATGATTCTTCCTGCCAATGTCTCAGACCCTTGTTGAAGCAAATCTGGTGAAGCCGAGCCAGTAACAATAAATCTTCCGGGTTTCCGATTGACATCTATCATCGATCTCATTACGGGGAATAGTCCTGGTTTGTGTTGTATCTCATCCAATACCACGGTTCTTTTTATATTTTCCTTAAAATATAGTTCAGGTTCACGAAGCTGATTGAGATCAGATGGCAGTTCCATATCCAGATAGACCGTATCTTTGGGGGTCACTTTAAGGATCGATTTGACAAGCGTTGTTTTACCCACTTGCCGTGGTCCAATTACGCCTACTACGGGAAAGCGTTTTGCCCGATCAATTATAAGTTGAATTATATGCCTTTGGATCATCCCTGCAAATTTAAACTAAAAAAATGAATTTGCAGGGATGATTTCAACTCGTTTTCCATCTGGCATACGCGTCCACAAGTGTTTTCTCAATTTTACCGTCACCTGAAATCAAGCCCCTGGTGTAAAAAAAAATTCTGCCCATGGCGCAAAATCCCTATCTTGTCCTGCCAAATATTGACCTAAACCCAACGATATGCGCTTCTCATTACAATTCCTTTTTTTGCCTTTATTTACTCTGGCACTCTCTTTCACACACGCCCAAACCAAACAACCCGATTGGGCAAAATTGCAGGATGAAACACTCAAACATTTTCAAGCCATCTTAAAGATTAACTCGAGCGTAGCTACTGGATACGAAGCACCAGTGGTAGAGTACCTCAAATCAGTTTTGGACAAAGAAGGGATTTCCACAAAAGTATTTTCCAACGACCCCAAGCGCCCCAACTTGGTAGCGCGCATAAAAGGAAACGGCAACAAAAAACCTGTATTGATCATGGCACATACGGATGTGGTCAGTGTTGATTCGACTAAATGGATCCATCCTCCTTTTTCAGCTACTCGCGATGGTGGTTATGTGTATGCACGCGGTGCGGTAGATGACAAAGACAATGTGGTGGCCGCTTTGATGGTGATGTTGCAGCTAAAACGATTAGGTATCGTGCTGGATAGAGACGTGATATTCTTAGCAGAAGCAGGCGAAGAATCGAATACAAAAGTGGGTATTGATTTTATGGTGAGCGAACACTGGGCGGATATCGAAGCAGAGTTTTGCTTTGCCGAAGGTGGAGGCGTCACACGCAAAGACGGCAAAATAGTTTATGCAGCGGTTTCTACTACCGAAAAAGTGCCAAGAGGTGCAAAACTGATTGCGCGAGGCACAGCTGGTCATGGGTCAGTTCCGTTGCAAGACAATGCTATCGCGCATCTCTCGCAAGCGATTTCAAAAATTGCAGCGTGGCAAACTCCTATGCGACTGAATGAAACAACCCGCGCGTTTTTTACGCGACTGGCATCCGTTAGCAACCCTGCCGATGCTGCCCGTTACCTTGCTGTGGTGAACGACAAAGAGGCTGAAAAAGCACAAGAATACTTCGCGGCCAAAGAACCACGCATGTACTCCACGCTTCGCACATCTATCTCTCCGAATATTTTTAAGGGTGGCTATTTGAGCAATGTAATCCCCAGTGAGGCCGAAGCCACATTGGATATTCGCGCTTTGCCCGATGAAGACATGTCAATGTTGTTAGCTGAGATGAAACGCGTCATTAACGACTCGCAGATTGAGATAGTACCTAACACAAGAAACCTGCGCCCATCCGCCAGACCTTCACGGCTAGAATCTGATGCGTTTAAAGTAACTGAGGCGGCTGTTAAGAAAATTTACAATACCGTTACAATTCCAACCATGCCAACAGGCGCCACCGACATGGCTTTCCTAAGAGCAAAAGGTGTGGAGTGTTATGGCATCGGCCCGATGACGGACATAGAAGATGGGCCTAAAGGTTTTGGCGCCCACAGCGACCAGGAGCGCATTCTGGAAGAATCGCTACATAAGTTTGTTCAGTTTAACTGGGAAGTGATTGTGAATTTGGCAAAGGCGAATTAGTTGGTTTGAATGAATACTCCATTAAAAAGCACTTTTTATTGCATCGGATTTTTAGTTATTCTGCTCTCTTGCAAAAAAGAGAGTAAGAAGTATTCTCACGATATAGGATACATTGATCCAGCTACTGCTTTGGGTGACAAGGAATTTAAAACATGCAGTGATCGTATCTACGAATATTACAACTTCGAACCCTATGCTGGATATAAATATGGAAAGAGAGCATTGCGAGATTCTATTGCAAAGAAATATTCTGCGATTGGTAATGAGTCTGGTTACTTAACCTTTCGCTTCGTTGTCAACTGCAAAGGGTCGGCAGGACGATATCAGATCATAGAAAACGATCTGGATTTAAAGCCAAAAAAATTTAATAAAGAATTGGTTTCGCATTTATTTTCAATTACTCAACAATTTAAAGAATGGCAACCTGCCATTCGGGAGAATGAATCAAGGGATTATAACATATACTTAACTTACAAAATGCGTGATGGTAAAATCATTGAAGTTTTGCCTTAGTTTATTCGCTCTATTGTCGTTTTCAAATTGTCAAGACCCTGACGATTATAAAGACTATTCAATTTCTGAGAGGAAAAAGATGTCAATAGAATATTTAGAAAACGGAGAAAAGAATTTCGTCCAAGGAAGTCCAGAAAATATGGAACTTATTGAGATTGCCATAAAGCTAGACCCCGCTAATGCTGCCGCATGGAGAGAACTATCAACACCCTATTTGAAGCGCGGCATCCCTCATGAATGGAAACCACTTTTTGACAAAGCGGTTGAGCTTGATCCAGTGACCTGGCAAGGATGGCGAGGTTATCTGAAATTGTTCTTCTACCGAGACTATGAATCTGCCATTGCTGATTTTAATGCAACAGATACGCTAACGCCTGGTTTTATAGATTATCCCCAAAGCATGAGTGTTGACTATCTTCGAGGGCTTGCTTATTTTCAACTAGGCGAAGAAGAAAAGGCATTAGACTATTACACTAAATATATCAATGAGGTAACTGCTAAAAGTGGTGAAGATTGGGTAGACGTATTCGCGTTTATCCATCGGGCCATTTTGTTTATGAAGTTAAGAGAATATGAAAAGGCCGTAGTCGACTTAGAAAAATGTCTTAAATATTACCCCTCTTCGTCTGATGCTTATTATCACCTAGCAACGATTAACTTTGAGCAGGGTAGAAAACAAATTGCGAAAGAGCAGATAGCGAAGGCAAAGAGTCTATTCGAAAAAGGTTATTACATGCATCAGCCTTACGTTGAGGCTTTTGGACAGATCGATCTCTTTGCTATTGAGGATATTGAGAAAAAAGTAACAGATTAGGATTAACTACTCGGCTAACACCGGCCGCGTCTCAACTGATTTGGCAGCGGCTTCCAAAATCTCGAACGCACTTTCCGCTGTTCTGTTCTCGGTATCCAGGGTTGGGTTTATTTCTACGATTTCCCATGCACACACGCGAGGATCCTTGCAAAGCTCGGCATTGATCACTTTTGCTTCCTCTACGGTAAGCCCATTGGGTACAGGTGTGCCAGTGCCGGTTGAAAAGCGGCTGTCAATGGCATCTACATCAAATGAAACATAAATCAAGTCACAGTGATCGAGCATCTGCAATACCTTTTGCGCCATTGGCTCTGCACCAAATTTTTTGATGTCTTCTACTTCAATAAAGTTGATATTATTTTTATTGATCAGGTAATTTTCCGGTTTCTCAAAATCACGAACAGCTATGTACACGAGATCTTCCGAATTAATCTTTGGCCCTTGCATGCCCACATTTTTGATCTGTTCCCAATAATCCAACGTTTCACCTCGTGGGTCATTCACTTTACACTCAAAGTTATCGAGGCCAAGCGCCATAGCAAGGGGCATTCCATGCATATTGCCAGAAGGAGTTGTAAAAGGCGTATGCATATCGGCATGGGCATCGATCCACACAACGCCCAATTTCTTTTTGGGGTAGGCCTTCTTTATACCTGCGATTGTGCCATAGGCCGTGGAGTGATCACCCGCCATAATCAATGGAAAGAAATCATCGAACAGCTGCTCATACACCTCCAGGCAAACACGTTCTTCCATGATCAAAACGCCATCAATGAACTTAGCATAGGCATGCTCGGCACCATCGAAAAGCAATTCGTTGACATTCTCAACTTCAATTGAATCGTATTTTCTAAACAAGTCTGACTTCAAATCCAGGCTGGCGATTTTCATCGCCTCCACGCCCAAACTGGCACCGCGTGTTCCGGCTCCGATTTCTGACTTTACCTCAATGATTTTTATTTCTTTCCCCTTCACAAAAATATGATTTGTATAAAATGATTAACTACCGGTAAAAACAAACGTTCTTTGGCTAAATCCCGTCAGAAATCGGGGAGCGCATGCGCGATTGCAAAAACCAAGGAACTGTAGCTAACCATACCGCTTGAATTATTGCAAAGATGGCAAAATTATGGCAATATTGCACCCAAATTTTTAGGTTGTTGGTTGATCGCTCAGCGTTGTTCGAAGACCTCCACCAGCCCACCACCGAACAACTCGTAAAGAAATGAAGAGCTATCGCGAACTAATTGAGCAAACCTTCGAATTCCCACAAAAGGAATTTAAGGTTAGAAACCACGAATTACTGTTTAATGATGTGCCGTTGATGGACATCATCAAGCAATATGGAACGCCTGTAAAAATCACTTATCTCCCAAAGATTAGTGAGAATATCCGATTCGCAAAAGCAGCCTTTAATAACGCCATGGAGCGGTTTAAGTACAATGGCAAGTATACCTACTGCTATTGCACCAAATCATCACACTATGATTTTGTGCTGGAAGAGGCATTAAAGAACGACATCCACATCGAAACTTCATCAGCCTTTGACATTCCGATTGTACGAACGCTTTATGGTCGCGGAAAAATTAGCAAAGAGACGTTTATTCTGTGCAACGGGTTCAAAATGCCCAGGTACCGCGATTACATTACGGACCTATTGAACGATGGCTTCAATTGCATGCCCATTCTCGATAATCTGAGCGAAATAGACACCTATGAAAAGAATGTGACAAAGCCCTACAATGTAGGGATTCGGGTAGCCGCGGATGAAGAACCAAAGTTTGAATTTTACACCTCTCGGCTCGGCATTCGCTACAATGACATTAATACTTTATACAAGGAAAAAATTGAGACTAGCAGCAAGGCTTCACTAAAGCTATTGCATTTCTTTATCAATACAGGAATTAAAGACACTGCCTATTATTGGAGCGAGCTTAGCCGCTTTATTTTCAAGTATTGCGAAATGAAAAAGATTTGCGACACGCTTGATTCTATCGACATAGGGGGCGGGTTTCCAGTTAAAACCTCGTTGACTTTTCAATACGACTATAAGTACATGATTGAACAAATTGTGGAAAACATCAAGTGGATTTGCGAAAAGAATAACGTGCCTGTACCCAACATCTTTACGGAATTCGGAAGCTTTACGGTAGCAGAAAGTGGAGCCGTACTTTATTCTGTAGTAGATCAAAAACTACAAAACGACAAAGAGCTTTGGTATATGATTGATGGCTCGTTCATCACTCACCTACCCGATGTGTGGGGAATGAATCAAAAGTATATTTTGATGGCCTTGAACAAGTGGGATGATCCGTATCACAAAATAAATATTGGCGGACTTACTTGTGATAGTCAGGACTACTATAACTCAGAAGCACATACAGGAGAAGTTTTCTTGCCAATGATTACGGACGAAGAGCCTTTGCATATTGGCTTTTTTCATACAGGGGCTTATCAGGAATCATTGGGAGGCTATGGTGGCATTCAACATTGTCTGATTCCTGCACCCAAGCACGTTCTCATTGATCGCAATGAAGATGGCGAACTTTCTACTGAACTTTTTGCCAGTGAACAGACCAGCGAAAGCATGATGAAGATTTTAGGCTATGAGGAAGCCCAAGCACCCAAGAGACAAAAGCCAACAAAATTAAAAGTAAGCGGGTCAGTTTAGCCTCACCCTTTTTGTTGAGAAGCTGTTCTATGTTAGCATTGATTTAAGTGATTCCTTATCAAAGATGCAGCCTCTTGCAAACTCATACAAGCAAAGTCCGCTTTATTATCGGGTTCAATGTCATGGCCTATCTGAATGGTCCGTATGCCCAACTGCCTGGCTGGAATGATATCCCTACCACGATCGCCCACCATCCAAGAAGCGGAAAAATCAATGTTAAATTTTGCTCTGGCCTTTTCAAACATAAGTGTGCCTGGCTTGCGGGCCAACGAAGCAGAAACGGTCGGGTGACAAGGTGAAAAATAGAAATGATCGATGAGATGCCCGCAAGCGTCTTGCAAGTATTCATGGCAGGCTTCCATTTCTGTTTGCGTATAAATGCCCTGAGCGATGCCTGATTGGTTGGTGACCACCAACAATAAATAGCCAGCAGACTTTAGTTCTCGTAGCGCTTCTAGCACTCCGGGTAAAATTTTGAATTGATCAACACGATAGGTGTAATTGGGATTGTCTTCGTTTAAAACACCATCACGATCTAGAAAAACGACTTTGGTTTTGGTCATGGCTATTTATTTAGCTACAAGGTTAGCTTTACTATGAAAATACAAATTCGAATAAAAAAAGGAGGTCACTTTTATGGCAACCTCCTTCTCAAAACTAAAATCAAAAAAATTACCTTGCCATCACAAAAGTAATATCTCCAGGAATAGATTCAATTCTACCGCCAGTGACGGTAGTTTTTGTCCAAGGCAGGGAATACGAGAATTTTTTATCCGTTACCTCGATTATAGTTATCTCTAAGTTACCAGCACTAATTTTCTTTGCATTGGTATCAGTAAAGCTCCAAGAACCCGAAGACGGCCAGATGGGTTCGCCCCCAGGAGATGTAAACGTTCCATCCTTGAAGGTTAATTTTAGATTTTTGTAAACAGAAGTTAAGTCAATGGCGTTGCCATTAACATTCTGCACACTCCACTCACCCGCAATGAGCAGCTTCTTTACTCGCTCAGACTCGGGCTCAGTTGTCTTTTCGCTACAACCAGAAAACAATAACAAAGCTGTCAAAATAAATAATGTCGAAAACATGCTTACCATGAATTTCATGCTTACTTTTTTTCTATTCATATCATTTTTCAATTTAGTCAGATTTATTAACCTATTTTTTAATCACGAAGCTTCTATTAGCTTTCTTGGAGTGTTGAGAAGCCAGAACAATATATTGGCCAGTAGATAATCGTGAAACATCTGCCTTCACTACTTCGCCTCCATCGCCTGTAAACTCTTGAAGTACCCTGCCCAGCATGTCAACGATTTTTATGCTCACTTTACCGTTTTCAAACCCTTTCAAAACTACATTTAACTCCCCATCAACAACCGGATTTGGGAACAATGCAAAATCAGTTTTAGCAGAGCTAATATCACCTGTTATAATTAACGCCTGGCTATTAGAAGGTAAGCTCGAACAACCTTCTATGGTAGAGATAACCGTATAAGAACCTGCACTGGTTGGTTTATAGGTCACACTAGTTGCCCCGCCTATGGCTGATCCATTAAGAAACCACTGATTACCAGTTGTGGCATCGCTAGTCAAAGTAGCGTTTTCGGTATTGGCATTTGACAGAGCAATGGAAGGCTTTGGTGGATTAATGCAAAAAGTTCGGTCGATAGAAGTCGCTGATTGGTAATAATTATTCCCAATCTGTTTAGCTCTGATGGTTGCTGACCCTGCCTTGGCTATAGTGGCGGTGCTGCCATTGATAGTAACTTTGTCATTAAGGGATTCAAATGCCACGGTCAACCCTGAATTTGAATTTGCTGTTAAGGCAAAGTCCGCGTCTCCAAAAGTCTTGGTGGGCAGAGTGGCGAAGGTGATTGTTTGACCAAGCTTATTAACCACCAAAGAACGAACTACAGGGATAGCGACCAGATAATTGTCGTTCCCGGCCTGGTTGGCAGTAATGTCTGTGGTGCCCCCTCCAACTATAGTAACCGTATTTCCAACAACAGTGGCCACCAAAGGATTACTGCTGGTAAATGTTACCGGCTGCGCGGATGCTCCTCCCGTAGCTGTTAAGGCAAAGGCAGCGTCTCCAAAAGTCTTGGCTGGCAATGCCGCGAAGGTGACTGTTTGATTGGCTTTGTTTACCGCCAAAGGCCGAACGACAACAGTAGCAGCCAGATAATTGTCGTTCCCGTCCTGGCTGGCAGTTATGTCCGTGGTGCCTGCCCCAACTATAGTAACCGTACTTCCAACAACAGTGGCCACTAGGGGATTGCTACTGGTAAATGTTACAGGCTGCGCGGATGCCCCTCCCGTAGCTGTTAAGGCAAAGTCCGCGTCTCCAAAAGTCTTGGTTGCCAGAGCTGCAAAGGTGATGGTCTGAACAGCTTTTTGAACGGTTAAAGTTTGGCTAACCTCTGAAGCTGCCATGTAACCCGAATTTCCAATTTGTGAGGCGGTGAAGGTCGTTTGGCCTGCCGCCAGAATAGTCACTGTGCTACCGCTAACAGTGGCTACGGCTGGATTACTGCTGGTGTAAGTAACCGCTAGCCCGGAACTGGCCGTTGCGGTTAAATCAAACGGTGCATCGCCAAAAGTCTTGTTTGTCAAAGCATTGAAGGTTATTGTTTGAGGTAGCTTAATAATTACATTATCAAAGGCCATTCCTTCAAAATTTTCCAATCCGTCTGAAGCGAAAACTACCCTCAGCAAAAGACTCGTTTTACCCGTAAGTCCAGATATGGCATGAGACGCCTTTACGTATCCTGCCCCCGTGCTATTGCCCGACCATGCATCACCATTACCACCGGAAAAGCTCAGAACTGCAGAATTGTTCTCTGCTATCAAATTGAAATTATACCAATTGTTAGGGTCGCCCAATACACCAACGTTTGCCCAAGTGGCTCCATTGTCAGTTGAGGCTTGCAAGGCAGCACCATCCCATCCCTCTTCTATTCGATGCATAATATCCAAATCAATGTTGACTTCACTAAGGCTTGAAATAGAAAAGAGGGGACTCACCACAAAAGACCTTTCATTATCAGGGTAGTTGCCCGTAAGGTTGGTAACCCAGGCTTTAGTTCCATCTGATGCTGTATTAATTATTGTGCCTGCTGGTGTGCCAAGTGCCCAAGAGCTAGGAGAGCCACCCACTGTCCATCCACCATCTGAAGTTTCGAAGCTATCTGCATAGGGTAATGTTGAAGTTGGGAGTACGGTTGAACTTCCTGCCGCTGAATTATTGGATAACTGGGAATCAGTTGTCAATGCTGTAGCAGCAGTTACCTGAAATACACCTCGTGTTGAGCGGTTAAACTTTGTGGCAAATTTGAATATTTTTGTTTCTCCCACTCCAACAGTTCCAGTATATAACTCGACCACCGGTGTACCACCTGCCACGCTATATGATACATCGAAGTTAGACTGTGGCAAAGTGCCAAAATTGAAAATCTCTATAGAAACCTCCTCATCCGTATTTTGAGCAATAAAGTTTTTTAGAGTAACTGACTTAACGCCTACATCATTTGCGGATCCTTCTTGTATCAAAATATCGTCAATAGCAATATCACCCGTGAAAGATGACCCGCGGATTCCTCTAAAAAATACTTGAATTTGCCCAGCAGACACGAACGGTGATAATGGAATAAACGCCTGACGATAAGGCTGATTAGTTGCTGTTTGTTGCTGCCCAACCAATTGAAAAACGCGTGTGGATACATTGGTGTCGACATTACGAACATACACTTCCAAAGCACCTATAGACGCCCCAAACATATGATAGAAAAAAGTAAGGTTAGGAGCAGTTAACGCGCTTATGTTCGTTATTGGTAATGTAAAGTCCGCAATTGCGCCTGGGTCCGGGCCTGATGTTTCTGTAAACATGTAAAACCCAGTGCCTGTGGTGTTATCCCCGGTCGGTCCAGTGCCTGATCCAGCTGAAGGTGTAGGGCCCGATCGAATAACCCAACTCATATCGCCTGATGCCTGAAAGCCAAAAGGAAACGTTGAGGTAGGGAATGAAGTCAAAAAAGGAAAAGTAGAAATAATCGGATTTACTGTAACCCCAAAATTGGTAGTAGTAAATTGAGAATTCGCGTTGGTGCCCCTAAGGGTAATGATTGCTGACCCAGAAGAACTGGGAGCAAAGGTCAAGGTGAGGTTGTCACCCGTTATAGCGGTTGAAACAAGTGTTGGATTTGAATTTGCGTCAACTGTAATGGTGACAGGAGGAGCTGTTGAAGAAAATACATTTCCTATTGGAATAACAACAGGAGCAGAACCCTGTTGCACTGAAACATTGCTGACTGGCTGGTTGACCGATATTGGGAAGGAGGTAGTTTCAAATGTGGCGCTGAACAAGCCATTGCCGTGTGTTCCAGCAACTACTAGGCCGTCTTTGCGAGAGCGAACCTGCTCCACAACTGAAACACCTAATACAGTTGGATCAACCTGGGACCAAACGGTCGATGGGCTAATTGCTTTCGTAGAATACAATCCGGTGCTGGTTCCCACCAAATACGCGTCATTATTTCCAACAATGTTCAGCCATCTAACAGAAGGGCCATTACCTGAACCATCCGGGTTTTGTTCCAAATTTCCACTTACGTTTGTCCAAGTGGCACCTCCGTTTTCAGTTAACCAGATACTCCTGATATTATAGTTAGAAAAAGTAGCTAAAACACGCATGGCATTTGTTGGGTCAACGGCCAAGCATGAAACGTTAGCAGGAGAAGGCAAGCCCTTACCTGTAAATACATCTACATATACTGGATTTCCGATGTTGGCATTATCCAAGCGATAAATCCGCCCACCAGTAGTACCACCAGTACCAACATAGACCACATTTGATGGATTGGTGGAAATGCCTATAGCCGATAACTGCTGAGTATTGGTTGTATTGGTCAGATTAGTCCATCCGGAGCCGTTGGTAGCAGTGGTCACATTGTTTGCCCTCCATAGCGTACTAGAGCCAATGTAGTACATCAGTTTGTCGTCATTGGGGTCTAACTCAAACTGAGTAACAAACAATGGGGATGTAGCAGGGGCAATGTTGGTAAAGCTATTTGGTGTGTTGTCATTTTGGTCGGTGTAGGCAACTCTGTAAACCACACCAAACTGGGCTGACACGTACCGCAAATTACCTGTTTTGTTGATGGCCGCTGCGCAACCATCACCACTAAACTGGTCAATCCATGTGGCAGAAGGTGAATTTGAAACGGTAGACCATGTACTATTATCTTGAAAACCAGCCATTACTAAGTCTCCTGGCCCAACTGCCAATGCATACACCTGCGTAGTTAGGTAACCGTTGTTAAGGCTTGTCCAAGCTACCGGATTGATTGCCAAGTTAGTCGTTATATCTTGGGTCACACTCAAGCCCCCATCGTGTCCGGTTATCACTTTGTTTGGGTTAGATGGATAGAAGACCAAACTATGCTGGTCTGGATGGTGATTGGGGTATAGGGTTACGTCGTTTAATGTATTGTAACCTGCTATCCAGGCGGTATTGGTATTGGTGGCAAACCCGTTAGTGGAGCGGTATATGTTTGTACCCCCAATAAAAACAAGGTTTTCGTTGGTGGGGTGTATTCGAACATACAAGTCGTACCCGCCTTGAGAAGTAAAATCTCCAACAGAGCCCCCAAAATTTGGCAAATTAGCGGAACGGTTTTCCCACACACCACCACTGCCTGTTCCATCGCCTGAAACATACGTGTATTTCCAAAAATCGTGACCAACTGGTGTTGAAGGTGTGCCATCTGCAATAACGTACATAACATTATCATTAGAGGGAGCAGTAGCCACCACCGTGCGTCCGTAAGTGGCTGGGAAAGTGGCTGGCGTAATTATCGTCCACTCATTTAAATTGCCCGTAGTAGAACGGTAGATACCTGCATTTGCAGCACTGCTTAGAACACTTCGAGGAATAGTAGCGTAAAAAATTCTATTTTTAGAGATGTGAATATCCATCTGCCCAAAAGCTGCAAGGTTAGGGATCGCAAGCACCAATTGAAAACTTGTGCCACCGTCTTGCGTGCGATAAAACCCACGGTAAGTGGCCGCGTATAAATCGCCATTTACGGGGTCTATATCCATCGCAGCAATTAATTCAAATGGCTCAGCAGCCGAATTGTTTTGCGGGGTATTTGGCGCTGTTGCCGGCAGCAAACTCCAAGTGTTTCCATTATCTGTTGACTTGTAAATACCATTGCCAAGATATCGTGCAGAGCCACTCCTTCCGCTTTGTGAAGCACCCACAGCTTCACCGGTGCTTGCATACCAGATATTTCGGAAACCAACGCGCTGGTCTTGCACAATTGCAGTTATGGATCCATTTTGATCGATAGGACTTACCCGTTGCCAGCTAACACCAGCGTTGATCGATAACCATATGCCGCCAGACGCTCCACCAGCTAAAATTCGGTTCTCGTCATTAATATCCAATGCCAGTCCGCGAGTTCTTCCGCCCACATTGAACGGCCCCCGATTTACAAAGGTGCTGGTCTGATCTCCAGCTGCCATTTTGATACCTTTTCCATCATCGGTTTTGCCTTGAATGGCCATTTCATCTTGCAAATGTGAACTTGGCGACAAAACATATTGGAGTTCTTTCTCACGAATTCCCTCGGGTACTTCACCTGTGGCCGGGTCTTTCAATCGGTCAAAGTCAAACTGATAACGTAGCTCAGGATTATCTTTTCTGCCAGAGAATTTTACATCTGGATCATTTGCCTGAAGCACCTTCTTTACATTGTAGTGCGCTCCGTTATTCATATCTTCCGCCATCTCATCTACTGAAGGCAGGGAAGTCTGCGTTTTGGGTGCTACTATCTTTGTAGTTGTCTTCGACTTTTGTTGTGCAAATCCTAAAGACGCAGCCAATACAATGGCTGTAACGACAAAGCACTTAAAAATTGTAAGTAGTTTTTCTTTCATAGTTATTAGGTTAAAATTAGTCTCAAAAAACAAAGCATTAATAAAATTCCAGGTTCAATAAACAGCTCCGCATATCCGGCATAAATCAAAAACAATTTTACTTCACCAATTTGTAGTTCAATATCTTCAATTCACCAATTTCCGTTTGATCAATTGCTTGTGCACCGCTGATATCTGCCACAAACAATTCGTCAAGATTTAGCCCAGAAAAAACCTGCTGGTTCACAACGCCCGGATAAACCTTTACCGTTGGCTCGATTGTCATAGGGAAAAATGCTATCGCTTTTTTTCCAGCTTCTAAACTACCATAATAGGTCCTTCCCCTTTCAATCACTTCTTCGATCATTATCTCCGCTAAACAACGAAATTGATTGCACGGTGCTTCCAAGGAACTATCTGAATTTCTGATGGACAACATTCGCGCCACCACACGGATATCTTCCGGCCCAATGTCTGAGTTTAGTCGATTATACAAAACGGGTGGATTAGCTACCATTGTATCTTCCTTTTTTACCCGATGAGGAGAGTTATCTTTTTTAATTTGATTTTCTAAAACTGACCTATTCACTCTGCCCTTCGATTGGCAACAGACGAAACCATCCAGTAAAATACAGAGAAACCCTGTTAATGCTATCGGTTGGTATAAGCCCCTCATAAATAAACAACCAAAAATAGCGATTAGATTAATTTAAACAAGCTGGTATGCCAAATTAAATGAACGCAAGCCGATAGAACCCAATAGTTTTTTCAATAATTTTACCAAAATCCAGAAGCTTTGAGCAACGCACTTGTCATCATTCCTACCTACAACGAAAAAGAAAATATACAAGCGATTGTAAATGAGGTGCTCTCCTTGCCAAAAGATTTTCACCTTTTGATAGTAGACGACAACTCACCGGATGGAACACCTGATATTGTAAAGGGTCTTCAGGCTAAGTATAACGCACTGGAAACAAGGTTGCATCTATTACAACGAGCGGGCAAATTGGGGCTAGGGACAGCTTATATCGAAGGGTTTAAATTTGGTCTAAAAAAGGGATATCATTACTTATTGGAAATGGATGCGGATTTTTCGCATAACCCAAAAGATCTTACGCGACTGTATCTTGCTTGTGAAGAAGGGGGTCATGACTTGGCCGTTGGCTCCCGTTATTCAAAAGGAGTGAATGTTGTTAATTGGCCAATGAGTCGGGTGCTGATGTCATACTTTGCAAGCAAATATGTTCGCTTCATCACCGGCCTTCCTATTCATGATACTACTGCTGGTTTTGTATGCTACCGTAGGAACGTGCTGGAAACCATTCAGCTTGATAACATAAAGTTTATTGGCTATGCTTTTCAAATTGAGATGAAATTTCTCACCTGGAAGTATGGATTTAAAATTACTGAAGTCCCCATTATCTTCACTGATCGCACGCTCGGCCAATCAAAAATGTCAGCCGGGATTTTTAAAGAAGCTGTTCTTGGTGTGCTCAGCATGTCCATAGGCAGTTGGTTCAAAAGTTATAAGCGATAGTAATTAGCATGCGATCCTGTTTTTTGAGTGGGGTTCTTGTTCTTGTTTCCATTCTCTGTCATAGTCAAGATTCGCTTAAAATTTTATCATGGAACATTCAGATGTTGCCACGAGGAATCAATCACAATGGAAAAGCGAAAAGAGCCAAGATCATTGCCGAGCAATTGAAGTATAACCCCTATGATGTGGTGGTTTTTCAAGAACTATTCTATCGAAGGAGTAGACGGATTATTGCAAAAGAACTTCAATCTGAATTTCCTGCTCAAACGAACGTCCTCAACAAAAAATCCATCGCGCTGAAGACAAATGGTGGTGTGATGATTTTCAGTCGCCACCCCATTAAAGAAGTAAGAGAAATCAGGTTCAAGAATCGCAGCGGCCCGGATAGATTATCTAGAAAAGGAGCTATGCTGGCTGAGATTGAAGTTAAGGGGAAACCCATCCATGTTATTGGCACCCATCTGCAAGCATTTGGAATGCAAGAAACGATGTACAGCCAGTATCAACAATTATATGATGAGCTTTTGAAAGCCTACAGCAAAAACGGCATCCCGCAGCTCATTTGCGGAGATTTTAATACCATCAAAACGTTACCGAAAAACATACCTGGCAATCTACCCAAGAATTTTGAGCAACGAATCGCGAAATATGAAACGATGCTTCAAACACTTAAAGCAAGCGATGGTGAATTGGACGGGCAACAACAATTTACAATGGACCGACCCAACAATGATCTGTGCAAAAAACGAAAGGAATATCGTTTACAGCTAGACTATTTCCTTTTCCGACCCATGACCTCTAACCTAACAATCGCAAAACGAAAGGTACAAATCATCAGGTATCCATGGCGTAATGGCAACAAAGATCTTTCTGATCATTTTGCACTTGAAGCGGTTGCAACGGGTTTTTGAAATCGATCGATGAAAAAGGCGCGAAGTTTAATTAAGCCCCTCCCACTTCATCCGTATTGATATAGTTAATCAACACAAACGTGACAAACAAGCCAGAGAACACGCCCTCTAGGGCAACTATAAACGATGCCATGTAGGCATTCAGATAGCGCCCCATAGGCTCTTTATTGATAATTTCCTGCATCATGTTTGAATCCAAACTCATCCATGTAAAAAGAAACAACGCAAACACTAATGAGCCAATGGCTGCCGTGCCTACGCCAGTCGCCAACGCCAAAAAATAATTGAGGTGCTTACCATGTGTATCTTTAAACTTCTTCAATGCAAAATATACACCAACCACCAATACGAGAAGATTGAGCAATCGTAGTTCTACGATATGGCTAAGGCCAGTCACCTTCATCAGAAGAAAATAAGCAATCAGGCCTGCAGCTATCTTAAGGCCATAACTCTGTGGAATTTGATTTGGATTGTTAAATAGGTTCATTGGATTTGGGTTTACTGACCCTAAGTTTCATTTTTTTGGTCAATTCAGCAATCTTTTGAATACATATTTGTTTAACTTCGACATCCCAAATACCCTTAAACACCTAAACTATGAAAGCGTTAAAAATTATCGGCTTTGTCGCAATCGGTATTCTGGCCCTTGCGTTCGCCTTTGTTCTGGTTCAGCCTTCTAAAGGACATGTCGAAAAGTCTATTCTGATCAATGCGCCTGCATCGGCCATTTTTCCACACTTGAACAACCTGAAGAGTTTTACCGCTTGGTCACCCTGGAGCAAGATGGATCCCGAAGCCAAGCAGACTTTTGAGGGCCCTGAAGCGGGGGTCGGTGCCAAAATGAACTGGGATGGAGAAACTTTGGGTAAAGGATCTCAATGGGTAGAAGAAAGCGTTGAAAATGAGCGCGTCAAAACCGGTTTGGTTTTCGAGGGTATGGAAGGTAAAATATGGGCAGAGTTTAAACTAAGTCCGGAAGGAAATGGGACGAACGTTACCTGGACCTATGATGGCGAAAACATTGGACTTGGTGGCAAAGCAATGTGGGCAACGATGGGAATGATGCTCGGAGGCCAATATGAAGATGGGCTGAAGGAACTGAAGCAATTGGTGGAGAACAGTCCAGCAGCCGAACCTAGTGAGGAGATGGCACCGTCAGACTCAACCACCTCTAACTAAGCAGAAAAATTTAATTACCTAAAAGCTCCTTCCCGGAGCTTTCTTTGTTCCTACCGAAACGTAAACAAAAAGTTAGAGAGGAAATTCCAAAGTGTAACGATAATGGTAGCTACTGCTTTTGAAAGATAAAAGTTCTCTTTTAAGCGATCATTCAGCAGCCACACAATCATAGAATTGATCACTAGCCCAACCAGTGAGAACAAAATGAACTTTACGTATTGACTGCCCACGTTTGGGTCTACACTTGCAAACGTCCAAGAGCGGTTGATGAAAAAGTTGCTGGTGGCGGCCATAAAAAAGCCAACTCCATTGGCCATGTACTTATTCATATTCCATTTCTCTTTGAATAAATAGGTGAGACCAAAATCAACTATCAAACCGGAAGCCCCCACCAGCACAAACCGGAAAAACTTAATAGCTATGGGCGATAATGTTTCCAGCATATCAATGCGTTAACGGATTCTCGAAATTTCCTTGGTAATTTTTCAATCGATAAAAAAAAGCGTAGCGCATCGTCTCGCCTCCTCTTGTGATACGAACGGTGTCAAGAGGTTCAATCGTTTCGAAGTAGTTTCCAAACGCTTCAGTTGGATTCTTGTAATAGTTACTCACGGCAATGTGATAATAGTCTTGTCCCTTTTCTAACCCACCCCGTTGCTCATTGATCCAGGCATACTTGTGGATCTCATTCAGACTGCCAATCAAAAACAACTTGCGGTGAAGGGGTCGAGCAACATAAAAATCTAGATGAGTGCCCGGAAACCATTTGTTGGAAATCAGCCCCGATCCTTTTTTCATCAAACCATTCGACTCTTCTCTTGCAGCAATTCTTTTAAAGGCATCCCCGATTTGATCGTAGCCAAACATGTCTTGTGTGAAATCGTACTCTCCAAAATTTCGAACATCCGATTGCTTCCCTAACGGGAATGGCGAATAATTGATTACATAAAGTGTAGCCGCCAAAAGAAAAGCCAAAAAATAACTTGGTAGTAACATGCGAAATGGGCGAATTGTGTTGGCTTCGGAAAGGTGTTGCAGGGCTATTCGCTCAGACCAATAGACAGCGCTAATCACTATCAACGACAAGAAAGCCGGACCCGACCAGTGTGGCAACGTACTTCTAAAAACGGAAAAACCGGTGAACAACAACCAGAGTGGAATCGCATTGAATAATAGAATCCACTTAAATGATGAATCCAAAAAGCGTTTACCCTTCGCCAGCGCCACTAGCGCTATTACGATCAAAATAATATTAAGGGGATTATTATATGCAATTTGTCCTCCTATCTCTGTGAAAAAATAATCAGGTCGAATTTCGAAGGCGGGAGCTACCCGATCGCCATGAAAGGTAAAGCTGATGAAATCATTTTGCACATTCCAGATGATCACTGGCGAAAAAACCAGCAGCGAAATAATGCCTGATGCATAGAGCGAATAATCCAGCAACCATTTTCGATTTTGAAAAAGCACATACAGTAAAATGCCAATCCAAATAAAAACAGAGTGATACTTCGATAACATCGCCAATCCGGCAAATACTCCGATACTCATCATCTTTATCCGGTGTGCGTTGGTGATTTTCTCAACGGGCAACACATCCAATGCCGCATTCAAACTCAACAACCAGAAAAATACCTGAGGCGCATCGGGAATTAATGAAAAGCCGCTGATGATGGAGCAGTAAATGGAAGATGTATAGAGAAACGCGGCATAAAGTCCAGCCAATTCATCTTTCACTTTTCTACCTATGCAGAAAATCGTCCATGTACTTGCTGCGGATAACACAATGGTTCCCAGTCGCAAGAAAAAATCATCTGTAAAAAACAGATTGGCTGTAAATACCTGCGCCAAAAAACCAACCATAGGCGGGTGATCAAAATGACTCAGATCAGGAAATAGCGCATAGGTCCAATAGTACACCTCATCATTAGCCAATTCCAACTGTGAGGCCAACAACAGTCTGATCGTTGTTGCAATGACAATGAGCCAAACAACCTGCTTGCGTATTTTAATTACTTGATCGTTAGTTAAAGTCATGGAGGATTGTAAACGCAAAGATGTTAAAATATCTTTTCAATAGCATCGTAGAGCCAAGCGATATCTTGAAGGCGTCTGACGGCTGATTCTGTGTAAAATATAGCCGTCTGACGCCAACTAATTCAAAAAAATTTGAGACAGCTTCTAATTCCCTTCCGTTTCGTGCGCACGCGGATTCGACAACCGCTGCTCTTTCCACTTTTTCAATTCCTCTCTCCTCAATATCAATTCCTCTTCAGTGGGTTTATAGTCGATTAACACTTTTAAGTCTGGCTGACCGGCATCGACCCAGGCAGTATACCAAACATCACCGATCATCTTTACACTCGCTCTCATCTGCCGCTCGACCATACCCGACAGCAACTGATGGTAGCTTCTGGCGTATTCGACCGACACCACTTTCACCGTTTGTTTCCCTTTCGACTCAAAGTTGAATTTTCTGTCTCCCATTTTTTGAGACAATTGCTTTTCAAAACGTAGCACCGAATCAAGGGCTAGGTTGGCTTTTGCCACCACATTCCATGCTGCCAATTGCACATTTGGAATGTATTGAGCCTTTCCGACAAAGAAATCGTAGTCTGTGAAAAACAACTCGGGTAAACGCGATTCCCAAAATCCATGAATGCCAACTTGATCTGTTAATTGACCATCATAGTTTTTTGTGGTATGCAACGGCACGTGCGCATCGGCAATATAATGACCGAGATCAGCCGACAAGCGCAAAATCCGATCTGGATCTTTTAGTAAGAAGGCGTCTTTTAGCTGATAATAAATACGATTGATATGCCACGGCACAATCCCATGCCGAGTAAGGCTGTCCTCTCCGTATTTCGCTACTGCATCTTTCCAATAGCGCGGCAGTTTTGTCGCAGCACTATCGCCATACTCATCTAAGTCAATATAGTGCCGAGGCGCCTCTTCTGGAACAGCATATCGCCTGCGATCGGGATTTACAGAGGCCTCAGAAATGTATTGAATGTTTTTCTTGTAAAAGCCAATCATCTCCACGGGCAAGGTAAATACAGCGAGTCGGTTTATTTTTTGGTGAGCAAAAAATCCCCAACTAAAAAAAAGAAACGGAATAGTGATTAGCAATATCTTTTGAAAATGCTTCATTCGAATACAAATTTCATGCAAAGACGTCAACGCGCCAAGGGCAACCGAATACTTTTCTTGGCGCCCTAGTGCCTTTGCGTAAAATCTTTACCTTTCGAAATAAAATTATACACGATGAACAAGTTTCTCTCACTTTTCATTTTCATTGGTACCTCCTCGTTTGCTACCGACCCTTACCCGAGGAATCCGTTCATCGATGTAAAACAGTACACCTTTCAGTTAGAAGTGAATGACTCCACCGATGTGATTTATGGAAAAGCATCTATTCTAATCCTGTTCAAAAAGTCTATCGCTGAATTTGAACTTGACCTTACCAATAAGAACGCCCAGGGATTTGGAATGGAGGTCACCGGAGTGTCGCTAAACGGAAAAACACTTTCGTTTCAACATAAAAATGATCGATTGAAAATCACTCTCGACCAACGAATAACGATCAATGAACAACTTAGCTTCGAAATAGACTATAAAGGCATCCCCCAAGATGGGCTCATCATTGGTAAAAACAAATATGGCGACCGCGGCTTCTTTGGCGACAATTGGCCTGACCGCGGCCACCACTGGCTACCTGTAATCGATCACCCCAGTGACAAATCTGCCGTTGATTTTATAATCATAGCTCCGTTGCATTATGCGGTTGTTTCCAATGGCTTAAAAATCGAAGAGAGCTTTATTGACTGATGTTACGCACGAAGCTACTGAGAGTTTGTGGAAAATAGTAACTTGAGCCATGGACAAACACATCTTGGATATTCTGACCGATTACCAGATCAGTTCGTTTGGGAAGGTC
>VYLD01000024.1_pt1 | contig 112842 bp, 94 predicted proteins | sample 5114401 | NCBI WGS metagenome assembly VYLD01 (sample SAMN12291783, study PRJNA351875) | freshwater metagenome | isolation source: freshwater lake | place: USA: Michigan, Gull Lake | collected 2013-08-08 | reverse complement strand
ACCATCCCTCCCCACGGGGTGATTTCCTTGTCTGTATAGCCAATTTCAAACTCCATAACACTAAAATAGCTATTGCTACGCATTAGAAAATCCTATTGCGTAATTTGGGTTCAACTGAGAAAAACGCGAATGGCACTACATGACAATCTGGTCTAATGCTTTACTTCCGCATTCAAATCGATTATTTCTTTCAGTAAGTCTAGTGCATTTTTTTCTGATTCCTCCACCTTTCCGTCCGCGTTAATCACGTCATACATGTCTGTATACACTTTGTACTTCTGTGCAAATTTAACGTGATCAAATTGTTTGAAGGTATCACGTATGATGTCCATTACTTCATTGTGTGGCAATGTCTTGTAATGTAGCAAGGCCGCATCAAACTTTTGCTTTGGGTTCGTCTCGGTCGGAAATAGCTTTGCCATCTTACCAAGGATTACTTCCTCTTCAGACGGATGTAAATAGTTATCTGCCAAAGCCATGTGGATATACAGAAACAGAACAAAGTCTTGAAAGTTGTTATGGATGACCATAGTGTGTGTGAGTTGTTATAAATGCAAGCTAATCAAAAACTCAATTGATTGAACGATTGAAGCGGAATTCAAAAAAAGAACCCTTTCCAACAAGTTGGAAAGGGTTCAAAGAACATATTCTTATCAGAATTACATCATTCCGCCCATTCCGCCACCATGTGGCATCGCAGGCGCCTCTTTTTCCTCAGCAATGTCAGAGACAACCGCTTCAGTAGTAAGCAACAAACCAGCAATAGAAGCAGCATTCTCTAGCGCCAAACGAGCTACTTTCGTAGGATCGATAATACCTGCACTAAAGAAGTCTTCAAACTTATTTTCTCCTGCATTGTAGCCGAAGTCCTTTTTGCCTTCTTTTACTTTGTTTACTATCACCGAGCCCTCTTGGCCTGCATTCTCAGCAATGGTTCTTAACGGTGATTCTAACGCCAGACGAATAATGTTTACGCCAGTAGACTGGTCATCGTTGTCAGTTGCTACGTTTTTCAACGCCTCAATAGCGCGAATGTAAGCAACACCACCACCGGGGATAATACCTTCCTGAACCGCAGCACGTGTGGCATGCAATGCATCGTCCACGCGATCTTTCTTCTCTTTCATTTCCACTTCGGTAGCCGCACCAATGTATAGGATGGCCACGCCACCGGAAATCTTAGCCAAACGCTCTTGCAACTTTTCTTTGTCGTAATCTGAAGTAGTGACGTCAATTTGAGCTTTGATTTGATTAACACGACCTGTGATTTCTGACTTCTTGCCAGCACCATTTACGATAGTCGTGTTGTCTTTATCAATGTTTACCTTCTCGGCTTTTCCAAGATACTCTAACTTGGCATCTTCTAACTTCATTCCAGTCTCTTCGCTGATTACTTTGCCACCGGTTAAGATTGCAATGTCTTCTAGCATTGCCTTTCTGCGATCACCAAAGCCTGGAGCCTTCACAGCAGCCACACGTAGGGCACCGCGGATCTTGTTCACTACCAGGGTAGCAAGGGCTTCGCCTTCTACTTCTTCAGCAATGATCAAAAGAGGCTTTCCTGTTTGAGCTGTTGCCTCCAAAATTGGAAGAAGCTCTTTCATAGACGATACTTTCTTGTCGTAGATCAAAATGTAGGGGCTATCTAAATCCACTTCCATCTTCTCTGTGTTGGTCACGAAATAAGGTGACAAATAACCGCGGTCGAATTGCATACCTTCTACCGTCTTGACTTCGGTTTCAGTACCTTTTGCTTCTTCTACCGTGATGACTCCGTCTTTGCCTACTTTCTCCATGGCAGTAGCAATCATTTTTCCAATTTCATGATCGTTGTTGGATGAAATGGTAGCTACTTGTGTGATTTCTTGTGAGCCTTTGATAGGCTTAGATTGTTTTTTCAAACTTTCTACAACCGCTTCTACCGCTTTGTCGATGCCGCGCTTCAAGTCCATTGGGTTGGCACCAGACGCTACGTTCTTGATTCCATGTCCATAGATAGATTGAGCCAATACGGTGGCTGTGGTGGTTCCGTCACCAGCTGCATCGGCAGTCTTTGAAGCTACTTCTTTCACGAGTTGAGCACCCATGTTTTCAATCGCATCTTTCAATTCAATATCTTTAGCTACCGACACTCCGTCTTTTGTTACGGTAGGGGAGCCGAATTTCTTGTCAAGGATCACGTTGCGTCCTTTTGGTCCCAGCGTCACTTTTACTGCGTTCGCTAATTTGTCCACGCCTTTTTTGATTCTATCGCGTGCTGCTGTGTCAAAGGTTATTTCTTTTGCCATAATAGTATATCTTGTTTAGTAGTGATTGTGAATTAAATAGTGCCAAATATATCGGAGTTGCGCATGATCAAATATTCTTTCCCGTCAATAGTGATTTCAGTACCTGAATACTTTCCGTAAAGAACTTTGTCGCCCACTTTAACTGTAACGGGCTTGTCCTTCAGGCCATCGCCAATGGCAATTACTTTTCCTTGTTGTGGTTTTTCTTTTGCTGTATCAGGTATGTACAGCCCCGAAGCGGTCTTTACTTCAGCAGCTGATGCTTCTACCAGCACGCGATCTTCATTAGGTTTGAAATTGATTTTTGCCATATCTATTTTAGTTGTTTAGTTGTGAATGTGACTTATGGTCACTCGGGATTAGCTACTATTATGCCAGAGGTGTTTGGTCGTTTTTTTTGACACAATTACTCTAAAGAGGCAGCAATTGTGGATATTTTTGACAGAATCGGTATCGGGAAATGGAATTATTGGCAGATTGGCAGGAAGTTAACAGCAACGTAACATAGATCACATCTTTTAGTAATCCATTAGTAACCGATTCTTGGGGCGCTGAAATTATTAAGGTACACTTAGCAACTAATTTTATAGATACCAATAGCCAAGTTGCCCTTAACTATAAACGTAAAAAATAGATATTTTTAAAAAGGACTTATTCAGACTTATTTAGCAACTTATTTCTTAGTGCTATCTGCCGAAGGTGCAGCCTTTTTAATATCAATTCCGGGAGCAGCTTGTTGCTCTTTTGCTCTCTCCAAAATTTCATCAGTAGCTACACTTGTGTTGGGTGCAGTAAAATTAGTCGCCAATGAAAAAACCATGATGGCAATTGCGAAACCCCAGGTAAGACGCTCTAAAACATCACCAGTCTTTTTTACACCAATTAGATTACTCGCGCCTGATCCGCCAAATTGGCTCGATAAACCTCCACCTTTGGAGTTTTGAGCTAATACCACCAAGACCAATAAAACTGCGCACACAATTGCCAGGATAATGAATAACGTATACCACATAACTTATTTTTTCAGCTCTTCAATTCGGGCTGCAAAGTAAGCCTTTTTTTGTGGAAATTTCCAAATCAACTTTTTCAGCATTTCTGTTGCTTTTTCTGTCTTACCTTGCTTCAGCAGAATCTCCACAAGGGTTTCGGATACGATGTGCGCCTCATGCAAATCGATTTTTTCAGTCAAATCCTTAGCCTCAACTACGGGCTTAAGCTTATTAATCGTGGGTTGAGTCTTGATAAATTGATCAATGATTTCTGTTTGTTCGTTATGCTCGTCTTCTGACTTGATCTGTTGCTTCGTGTTTTTTATCTGTTCGATGAGTTCGGCTTCTTTTACGTCAACTTTTTCAATGGGTGGGGTTGAGCCAATTGACAGCGGATGAGCCCCATGTTCTAGTTGCTCTACCACCTCTTCAAACCGGTGCATGGATTTATGTAGTTGATCCAAATCGTGCTCTACCTCCTCGTAGATATTCGTTGAATGGAAAGGTGAATCTAGCAAGCCATGGTTTACCTCAACCATTGTAGGTCTACTGAGCTGGGATTCAATAGGTGGAGTAGGAAGGTCAATAAGAACGGCTTCTGATATCGGCATCGGGCGTTCAAGCCGCGGAGCAGTCATAAAAGATTTTAGGATCGCTCGATCAGTGGCATAGATCGCACTCTGTCGAAGAGCTTCATCTTTTTCAGGTAGATTCAAATCTTGCGTGACACGCGCTACCAAATGGCGTATGACTTGGCTATAGGGATATTCGTGTTCCAACTCGATCAGCTGGTTGGCGTCCTCCAGCAACAGGGAGTTGTAGTTTTGGACAAACCCAAAAAATTTCTGTGGATTCACTTGAGCCAAAGTTAGCAGGTAAATGTAAAGCAAAAACAGAACTAACCAAAACGGAATCATCAAGTGCGAGCAAATCTTAATTACCTTTGTGATAATCACTAAAAAATGGCCATTAAAATAGTATTTCTTTTGCAGCTTTGGGTGTTGATTGGCTGCCAGCTAAGCTTTGGTCAGGCAGCGGAGCCGCTATTTTTCCAAGACAAGAGCCATGATTTTGGCGATGTCATTGAACACAATGGTCCGGTGGTGCACGAATTTATTTTTTTCAACAAATCAACTCGGCCTATTACAATCTTGTCTGTTCAGCCATCTTGTGGGTGTACCACACCAGGATGGACAAAAGAACCTATTGTCCCAGGTAAGTCAGGATTGATTAAAGCCAGCTTCGACCCGAAGGGCAGGCCGGGCTATTTCAATAAATCACTTACTGTCACCACCGACTTTGAGGGCACTACGGCCATTCTGCAGATAAAAGGAAATGTAATAGACAAGAAGTCTGAAACAGGGCCCTATGACTTGGTGGTAGAAAAGGGAAATCTGCGGTTTAGGAATACGTCCTTTAACGTTGGCAAAGTGTTTATCAATCGAGAGAACCCCGGTGTTGAGTTCCCTGTCTACAACAACAGCAAAGATTCGATCAAGATTCTGGACGTGATAGCGCCTCCCCACATTAAGTTAGTTTACCCTAAAGTGTTGTCACCAAAGTCATCTGCAAAATTCAGCATTGTATACCGGGCCAATGTCGAGGGGAAGTATGGATTTTGTACCAATAGCGTAACGATCAAAACCAGCGACAATATGCTGCCTGAAAAACAGTTTTCGGTTTATGCCACGGTAGAAGAATATTTTGCCTCGCTCACGCCAGAAGAGCAGTTAAAAGCGCCCTCGCTAGTTGTTAGTGACTACCAATTGGATTTTGGGAAAATAAGAAACGGGGTAGAAGTGTCAAGGTTGTTGAAAGCCAGAAACAAAGGTAAAAAAGAGCTGATCATTCGACATATTCAAAGCAACTGCACCTGTTTGATCGTCAACTCTAGTCGGATGAAACTAAAACCTAATGAGGAAGCCACAATCGAGTTTCGCTTCGATCCGACCGGACGTGAAGGGCTGCAAAACAAGGCACTTACCATTTATGCAAATGACCCCGTTAACCCCGTTCAACGAATACTGGTAAAAGGGTATATCGAAAATTGAAATTCTCAGAGAGGAATTTTTCTCAAAAAACAATTAGTTGAACTTCGTTTTTAATTTTTCTGCGATCAACTCTGCAGCGTTGCCTTCGCCATACAGCGCGCCAGTAGTAGGATAGGGTTCGTGCTCTAACCTATTGAACATAGAAAGAACGGCAGCTTTTTCTGAGCCCACGATATAGTTTACTTTTGCATCGATCAACTCCACCCACTCTGTTTGATCGCGCAGCGTAAGGCAGAATTTCTGGAAGAAAAAAGCCTCCTTTTGTAGACCCCCACTGTCTGTCATTACCAACTTACAGTTTTTCAATAGCGACAACATGTCAAAATATCCTTGTGGCTCGATAGTCGTAACGTCCAGTGAGATTGCCAGTGAATTCAGGTAAGCCTTTGTGCGTGGATGTAAAGGGAGTACCACCGGAATTTCTTTATTGATTTCATTCAAGGCATCGCAGATGCCTCGAAGTTTCTCTGGGTCATTGGTGTTTTCTGCGCGGTGGATGGTGCACAGCACGAAGTGGTTAGGGGTGAGGTCTAGCTTCTTTACTATCGTTGCTACTGTTTCTGCTTTTTGTTGGTAGTAAAGTACAGCATCGTACATCACATCTCCAGGTTGGACAATCTCACAAGGGAAGTTCTTGAAGCCTTCTTTCTCCAGATTGGCAACTGCGGTTTCCGTAGGGCAGAACAATAATTGGCTGATGCGGTCTGTCAGTATTCGGTTGACTTCTTCCGGCATCTTCATTTCGAAACTCCGCAGCCCCGCTTCCACATGCGCTACAGGGATGTGCAGTTTAGCAGCTGTCAAAGAGCCAGCAAGAGTTGAGTTGGTGTCTCCATAAACCAATACGCATACTGGCTTTTCTTTGATCAATACATGTTCAATTTGTTCCATCATTCGCCCGGTCATGGCGCCATGGTTCAAACCTTGTATCTCGAGATTATAGTTGGGATGAGGGATCTCCATCTCATCAAAAAAAACCTGGCTCATATTGGCATCGAAGTGCTGCCCCGTGTGAACAATGATTTCCTCAATGCCAGACTTCTTTAACGTGCGCGATACGGTAGCGGCTTTTATAAATTGTGGACGAGCACCGAGTACGGTTACTATTTTCATTATTCGTTGTTGGTTGTTCGTTGTTGGATATTGGAAAGCTCGTGCTCGATCAACTAATAGCCAGCAACGACAGACGAGTTATACAAAAGCCGGTATCCCGGTAATCTCATTTCCTAAAATCAACAAATGAATGTCGTGCGTGCCTTCATAGGTTACCACTGATTCCAAATTCATCATGTGGCGCATGATAGGGTACTCACCGGTAATGCCCATGCCTCCGTGCATCTGGCGTGCTTCTCTCGCAATTTCCAAAGCGAGGTTCACATTGTTACGCTTCGCCAATGATATCTGAGGGGTTGTCGCCTTGCCTTCATTCATCAACACGCCCAATCGCCAATTAAGTAGTTGTGCTTTCGTTATTTCAGTAAGCATTTCAGCCAGCTTTTTTTGTTGCAGTTGAAAGGAACCGATCGGTTTTCCAAATTGAATGCGCTCAGCCGCATATCGCCTGGCCGATTCGTAGCAATCCATAGCTGCACCCAATGCGCCCCACGCTATTCCATAGCGCGCGGAATCTAAACACATCATGGGTGCGCCTAGACCATTTTTACCTGGCAACAAGTTTTCTTTTGGAACTTTCACGTTATCAAACACTAGTTCTCCCGTAGCACTTGCCCGAAGGCTCCACTTTCCGTGTGTTTCTGGTGTGGTAAAACCGGGCATTCCACGTTCTACAATAAGTCCGTGAATTCGCCCCGCTTCATTCTTCGCCCACACAACAGCTACATCTGCTTTCGGTGAATTTGAAATCCACATCTTGGCTCCGTTCACCAAGTAATGATCGCCCATGTCCTTGAAGTTGGTAACCATTCCACTTGGGTTGGAACCGTGATCAGGCTCCGTCAAACCAAAGCAACCCAACCATTCTCCGCTGGCCAGTTTTGGCAGGTATTTTTTGCGTTGTGCTTCATTGCCAAATTTATAAATAGGATACATCACGAGTGATCCTTGTACGGACGCTGTAGACCTCATGCCTGAGTCTCCTCGCTCGATCTCTTGCATGATAATTCCATAGGAGATATAGTCCAATCCCCCACAACCGTATTCCACTGGAAGAGTAGGACCAAAGGCTCCCACTTCTCCAAACTTTCTCACAATTTCGTAAGGAAAGTGTGCACGTTGTGCCCAATCTTCAATGTAGGGACTTATCTCTTTTTTGACAAAGTCGCGTACAGAGCTGCGAATCAACTTATGCTCTTCGGTGAGCAAGTCATCGATTTGATAAAAATCAGGATGATCGTACAGATCTTGTTTTAAAGATTTTTTAGCGGAAGCAGGGGCTGAAGTGGTGCTTGACATGGCTGTTTGGTTATTCTTATTGAAAGCATCAAATTTACACAAAAGTCTAAAGTAGGGCCTAGTTAGAGCTGCTAATAAAGAACACTTTTCATTTTTTGTTTAATGGAAAAACCACTCGATCAGAATTTAGTAGAACAAGTAAAAAAACTGCAGCAAAAGTATGCGGTAATGGGGCAGGATCTTTCATCCTACCTGGATGGGTTGTTGCATGCCGACTATTTAACGTATTGGGATTATATCCACCTGGATACATTGTTGAGTTTGCAGAACCCCAAGACCCAATTTCCTGATGAGAAGGTGTTTATTGTCTACCATCAGATCACTGAGCTTTATTTTAACCTGATTTTATGGGAGCTTGAACAGATTTCAGAGAAGCAACCTGTGGATCAAGCTTTCTTTATCGCGCGACTGGATCGGGTCATTCGCTATTTTCAATTGCTAGAAAGTTCGTTCACCGTAATGGTCGATGGCATGGAACGCGAGCAATTCTTGAAATTTCGAATGTCATTGCTGCCTTCGTCTGGCTTTCAATCAGCACAATATCGGCTAATCGAAATTTGTGCAACGGATATGATCAATCTGGTCAACCCGCAAGAGCGTGAAGCGTTGCAAGAATATAGCGACTTCGATCTCCAGGTGGAGAAGTTATACTGGAGAAGTGGTGCTACGGAACTTGCATCTGGAAAAAAGACATTGACACTGCAGCAGTTTGAAGAAAAATACCTGCAGCTTTTTAAGTCGACCGGTATGAAATTTCGCGATAGGAATTTGTCGAAACTGTACGAACAACATTTCAAAGGCTCGCCCGATGTGATTTCTCGTTTGCGCGAGTTTGATCAATTGGCAAACGTGTTGTGGCCGCTGGCGCATTTGAAATCGGCCGGAAAGTATCTCCAACGTGATCCGGAAGATATTAAAGCAACGGGCGGTACAAACTGGCAAAAATATCTACCTCCGCGCTTTCAAAAAATAATGTTTTTCCCTGCGTTGTGGACAGAACAAGAGAAAGCAGATTGGGGAAAAGCGGGTGTATTAAAGAACATGTAGCCGTTAAATCATATCGTGCAAATCCAGAATAGGGTATTCGATAATAGGCAGTTATTGCAAATGGCTATCTTTACAACGTGAAAAAGTGCGCTTTCTTTTTGTCGTGGATGTTTCCCCTAGTTGCCCTAGGGCAGGGCAACACCCGCACCACTTACCACGATGCCGCCAAGAAAAATGTGAAGGAAGTGTATCAGGTAAAAGATACCATCAGTAACATTCTGCAGGGTCGCTATATCTCTTACTTTTTGAATGGCAATATTGAGTCCAAGGGTCAATTTATTAACAACGAGACCACCGGTGCCTGGGAGTTTTATTTTGAGACCGGCAATTTGCGGATGAAGGGAATTCTTCGCGCTAATTCCAATTACGGATTGTGGGAATACTTTTACGAAAGCGGACAAAAAAGTATAGAGGGGACTATTGATGGAAAGTTCAAGGAGGGTGTTTGGAAAATCTATTACGAAAATGGTGATTTAAAGGAAACAGGAGAGTACAAAGAAAATAACAGAACCGGGTTATGGAAGATGTACTTTGAAGACGGCACGCTACGTGGAGAGATCGAATACAAAGATGATTACGGTCGATTTACAGAGTATTATCACTCAGGTAAAGTAATGGGAGAGGGGCCGAAGGCCGGTGCTCGTAATGTAGGGCTGTGGCGTTTCTTTTCCGAAGACGGTGCACTGGAGAGTGAAGGTAATTATGAGAATGGAAAGAAGAATGGTGAATGGAAGCAGTTTTATCCCTCCGGTAAACTGTCGGCTTCCGGATGGTACACGAATGATTTACCAAGCGGACGATGGAGCTATTTCTTTGAAGATGGCACCGCTCTGTCGGGAGGCGAATTTGTTGATGGTAAAAAGAACGGGTATTGGTCAACCTTCAACAAAGGTGGGAGTAAGCGAAGCGAGATCACTTATCAAAATGGTGTGGGGGAATACCGCGAATACTATCAAGACGGTAAGCTGCGAGTAAAGGGACAAATTGTTGATGAGAAAAATCAGGGAAAGTGGCAATATTATTTTCAAGATGGCAAAATAGAAGGGGAGTGCACGTTTGATCGCGGCAAGGGGACTTATTCCGGTTTTTTTCCGAATGGTTCGTTGCAAACAAAAGGGCAGATTGAAGATGATCTAAGAGTTGGCACCTGGGAGCTCTACGAACCCGATGGGAAACTAGCCGGGTACTATAAGCCGTTCTACGAAGACAAGACACTCGCCAACGAGATCGGTGCCGCATTACAACCGAAGAAGAACAATACGATTGTCGTACCCAAAAAATCGAAGCAAAAAGGCTTCAATTATTTTGCTCCTCTATTTCCTGAGTATCATGGTGTGATTGTTGGGGGTAATCCTGTTTTTGCATTCATTGGATCGATTCCACTTTCCATTGAGTTTTACAATCAAGAGCGACTTGGGCATGAGTTCGCTTTTGAAGGATTACGTGATCCGTTTTTCACGGCCGACTCGGAAGTTCCTGAGAATCGGGTTTATCAACGAGGTAATGTGATCTCGGTGCGGCAGAAATTTTACAACCCATTGAAGACAGGAATGTGGTACTTTGGGCATCAGGTTAGGTTCACAAATATCAGTCATTTCAACAATGTCTTCTCACCGATCTCTCCGCTTACGAAAGTCACTGCAAGCGCATCAGAGCAACGAGCTGAGTGGGGCGTGTTGCTTGGGCTGCGCCTGATGGAACGAAACAACGGCAATGGATTCACCATCGACATATTTGGCGCTTACAACATTGGATTTAGAAGTTTTGATGTCGATGATTTGTACAAAAATTCATTTTCATCCCTGAACCAATCGTCCTTCTCCACCAGTACTAATTTCGGAATCAACTTTGGGTATTCTTTTTCTTTTGGTGGAAGAAGATAACGCGAACGATTTGTAAACAAACATCAATCAGCACCAACAATAACTCGTAACTTGCGCCTTTGTTAATCTGTCATCCAATTGAAGGGATAACTACCTTTCCTATGAATCAGAAAGTTGAAGTTAATTTAACCCCCGAGGAGGCATTTGACGAGGCACTTGTCAAACCAGCTCTTTTTCAAAAACTACATTTAACAGATGATGGCGGAGTATTCTTGCAGCCATTGCGAAGATCGATCGATGCCAGAGGCAAGGATGTAGTTGTTAATTTCTTAGTCGAAGTTATTCCAAAGAAAGAGGCAGGTTCAGTCATTGCTTATAAAAAATCATATCCCAATGTGAGCAATGCTCCTGCAGCAATTATTGTTGGATCGGGACCAGCCGGAATGTTCGCTGCCATTCGTTTAATTGAACTAGGGATCAAACCGATTTTGCTGGAAAGGGGAAAAGATGTGCAGTCGAGAAGAAGGGATATTGCGGCCATCAACAAAGCTAATATTGTCAACCCTGAATCAAATTATTGCTTTGGCGAGGGAGGTGCGGGCACCTATTCCGATGGCAAACTATACACCCGTTCAAAAAAGCGGGGCGATATAAGACGCATCTTGGAAATCCTGGTTGCCCACGGTGCCAAAGAGGAAATTTTGTACGATGCCCATCCACACATTGGCACGAACAAGTTGCCGTTGCTGGTGGCCGAGCTTCGTGAGAGCATCAGGAATGCCGGAGGAGAAATTCATTTCAATACCAAAGTGACCGATTTTCTACTGAGAGGCAATGAAATGTTGGGCGTTATCACCGAAGATGGGACAAAATGGGAAGCGGCCTCGGTGCTTCTTGCCACAGGTCATTCAGCACGAGAAATCTTTGAATTACTCAACCAGCGTGGTGTGTCTATTGAGGCAAAACCTTTTGCACTGGGCGTGCGGGTGGAGCATGCGCAGTCGCTGATTGACCAGGTTCAGTATCATTGTAAATCAGACCGAGGTCCTTATCTACCAGCCTCTTCTTATTCGCTGGTTCATCAGGCAAAAGTAAGTGGCAAAGAGCGTGGCGTATTCTCTTTTTGTATGTGCCCCGGTGGGTTCATTGTGCCGGCAGCAACAGCGTCCGGTGAAGTGGTTGTCAACGGAATGAGTCCATCAAGGCGAGACTCCAAATTTGCCAATTCAGGAATAGTCATGTCGATTGAAGAATCCGACTATCAGAAGTATAGCGCGTTTGGTCCTCTGGCTGGACTTCACTTTCAGACGGAGATTGAAAAAAGAGCATGCTCACTGGCGGGTGGAACGCAGGTCGCTCCCGCCCAGCGGCTGATTGACTTTGTAAATCGTAAACGTTCATCCAGTTTGTTGCCAACATCCTATCAACCGGGACTTGAGAGTATCACCATGGATGATGTATTACCGCCATTTATTGCAGATGGTTTGAGGCAAGGGTTTAAGAATTTTGGAAGTAAGGTGAGGGGCTACTTAACTAACGAAGCACAGGTAGTAGGAGTGGAGAGCAGAACGTCTTCTCCCGTACGCATTCCAAGAGACAAGGAAACACTCGAGCACGTTTCAATAAAGCATTTTTTTCCTTGTGGTGAAGGGGCAGGGTATGCAGGGGGAATTGTCTCGGCAGCCATGGATGGCGAACGTTGTGCTGAGGCCATGGCAAAGTTGTATTACAAGACGAACTCTTCTCAATAAATTGTCGTTACTTTTTTGAACTGAATGTGAATGGATAAGACGAGCAAGAAAACGGTGATTGTGGGTGCTACAACGAACCCAAGTCGGTATGCCTTTATGGCTGCCGAAAAGCTCTTTGAAAACCACCATGAAATAGTGCCGATTGGTGTTAAATCGGGTGAGGTTTTTGGAGTGTCGATTTTGAATATCGGAAGCAGGCCGTTGATTGAAGATGTAGACACGATTACACTTTACATAGGCCCACAGCACCAACAGGAACACTACGAGTATCTCCTAAGTCTGAAACCAAAGCGTGTTATCTTCAACCCCGGTACCGAAAATGCTGAATTTGAAAAAAAGGTAGAGGAAACAGGCGCAGAAGCTCTCGAGGCTTGTACGCTGGTCATGCTAAGTACCGGGCAGTATTGATATCAATTTGATCATTCAAATTGAAGTTCATCCAAAAAGGAATGAAGTTCTTTTTCGGTTTTTAGGTTGTTCTGTTTTTTAGCAACAGTGATTCCTGATTCAAGTGTTTGTATCGCTTTTGGCTGGTTCCCTTGAGCTAAGAAGAAGCTAGCCGCGATGTAGTAGGTCGGCAGATAATCAGCATGTTGGGTCAGCAATTCCTGAAACAACAAACCAACGCGTTGAGGATCTTTGCCATTAAGTTCCATCGCCAGCGCATACTTGTTGAAGGGCTCGGTAGGGTCTTCTAGTATCCACTGCTCCAAGTTTTTCACCCGCTCGTAGTTCATTTCATTTTTTCGGTTTCCAACAACTCTTATTAAAATTTTATCCTTTATCTTGAGCCAAATTTAAGTTTCCTTTGTTAAACATCTGATAATCATTTCCCATATCCTTTTTATGAAGATTTTAGTTTGTATTTCTCATGTTCCCGACACCACTTCAAAGATCAATTTTACTGAAAATGGTACGAAGTTCGACACTACGGGTGTCCAATTTATTATTGGGCCTTATGACGATTACGCGTTGGCGCGTGCGATCGAATTGAAAGAAGCAACACCCGGAACGCTGGTTACAGTCATTAACATTGGGCTTGCTGAAACAGAATCAACCATTCGGAAGGCGCTTGCGATTGGCGCTGATGATGCCATTCGTGTTAATGCTGATCCTACTGATTCTTATTTTGTGGCTTCACAAATTGCAGAGCATGCCAAGGGGTATGATCTTATTTTGATGGGAAGGGAATCGATCGACTACAATGGCGGAGTAGTTCACGCAATGGTAGGTGAAATGTTAGGCATTCCGTCTTTATCTCCTGTAATGAAACTGGAAATTGACGGATCTAAAGTAAAGATGGAGCGCGAAATTGAAGGAGGGCATGAAAACGTAGAAGCTAACTTGCCTTTGGTGGCCGGCTGCCAGGAGCCTATTGCCGAATGGAAAATCCCGAATATGCGTGGAATTATGTCGGCACGAACCAAGCCTCTAAAAGTGGTTGAACCAAAAGCGGTTGATAAGACGGTGGTCGTTCAAAAATTTGAATTGCCTCCGGCCAAAGGCGCTATCCGAATGATCAGCGCTGATAATGTGGCCGAGTTAGTAACCCTATTGAAGACAGAAGCAAAAGTTCTTTAATGAATCGTCAGAAAAAAATAGAGTTTAAAAAAATATTAAATTTATTGATATGTCAGTTTTAGTATTTGTAGAAGTAGGAGAAGGAAAAATTAGAAAGACCTCATTGGAAGCCGTTGCGTATGCAAATGCCCTCAAAGCGGGTGAGGTAGTTGCCGTGGCACTGGGTTCAATTGAAGCAGCGGAGTTGGCCTCTGTTGGAAAATATGGAGCTACGAAAGTGCTCCACGTAGCGGATGCTCGATTAGATAAGCCGGTGATTCAGGTTTATGCATCTGTGCTAACAAAAGCTATGCAAGATGAGAATGCAGACATTCTTGTTCTGGCGAATTCATCACTAGGTACACCGGTTGCTGCGAAAGTTGCAATCAAAACTAACGCCAGCTTTGTATCGAATGTAGTGGACCTGCCGAATACGGCCAATGGCTTTGTCGTTAAACGGAGCATATATACCGGTAAAGCATTTTCCTTTGTTGAATTAAAAAATCAAAAGAAGGTGCTGGCATTAAAGAAGAATGCGGCTGAGGCAAAAGAAATAGGCAACACAATTGCGGTAACTCCCTATGCCATCTCATTAAATGACGCTGATTTTAACACGACCACTACTGCCATCGAAAAAGCAACAGGAGATGTTTTACTGCCGGAAGCAGAGATCGTAGTTTCTGGAGGCCGTGGATTGAAAGGACCTGAACATTGGGGTATCCTGGAAGACCTGGCCAAAGCACTTCATGCTGGTACGGGTTGCAGTAAGCCGGTGTCTGATTTGGGCTGGAGACCACATCATGAGCACGTGGGCCAAACAGGTGTAAAGGTGGCTCCTCAGCTGTATATAGCAGTGGGTATTTCAGGTGCGATTCAGCACCTGGCTGGCGTCAACTCATCTAAAGTAATTGTAGTGATTAACAAAGATGCGGACGCGCCCTTTTTCAAAGCAGCCGATTATGGCATTGTGGGAGATGCCTTTGATATTCTGCCAAAATTAACGGCCGCTGTCAAAGCCAGCCATTAGCAAAAAGAATTTCTGAATAGTTCATAAATAGTGTTGGCGAAATAGTAATTTAGATTTAGTGAAGAAGATTAAGTTAGAGATTTTAGGATTATCATCGAGCCAATCACAGACCGGTTCTTTTGCGTTGGTTCTTGGCGAGGTGTCAGGAAATCGCAGGTTGCCCATTATTATTGGAATGTTTGAAGCACAGGCCATTGCGATAGAAATTGAAAAAATCATTCCCAATCGCCCGATGACTCATGACTTGTTTAAGTCATTTTCGAATTCCTTTCATTTCCATGTGGAGGAAATAATTATCTCCGATTTGAAAGAGGGTGTATTCTTTGCAAAAATTGTTTGCAGCGATGGTTTAAATAAAACAGAAATTGATGCCCGACCTTCGGATGCGATTGCAATCGGGCTTCGGTTTGATGCCACCATTTATACGTATGAGACGATATTGGCCGAGGCAGGCATTGTATTAACAGATCAAGAGGAGGAGGACGATAAAGAAAAAGCGCAACCAAAAGAGGCCAAACCCAAAGCAAAGAAAGAAACGGTGAAGAAGGGTAGCGATGACTACAAAAATTATAGTATGGACAAACTCAAAGATCTGCTAAAAGACGCGCTCGATAAAGAAGATTACGAAAAGGCCGCCAAAATCAGAGATGAGTTGGGGAAGAGAAATTGAAAGGTATCGATCGCACTTGAAATTCTTTAAATGGACTATGTACGCGGGCTTCTCGGATTACTTTTCTTGATTGGTGTTGCATTCCTTTTATCCGGAAATCGAAAAAAAATAGATTGGAGATTGGTGGCCATTGGCATCGCCCTACAAATAGTAATAGGCTTGGCGATTGCAAAAGTAGGCTTCGTTCGCTATGTGTTTGAATTTGCCAGCGAGAAGTTTGTTCTTTTTCTGGGCTTCGCACGAGAAGGCAGCAAATTTGTTTTTGGTTCACTCGCTACGGATACTTCTAATACGGGTTTCATTTTTGCTTTTCAGGCATTGCCCACTGTCATTTTCTTTTCAGCCGTAACAGCAGGTCTTTACTACTTAGGGATCCTACAAAAAATTGTTTTTGGTTTTGCATGGGTCATGACAAAAACTATGCGGCTCTCGGGAAGTGAAAGTCTCTCCGCTGCCGCCAATATTTTCATGGGGCAAACGGAGGCGCCTTTGTTAGTGCGGCCGTTTATTGCTGGCATGACAAAGTCTGAGCTCTTCTGTTTGATGGTGGGAGGGATGGCCACCATTGCGGGAAGTGTGTTGGCAACCTATGTTGGCCTGCTGGGCGGAGGAAGTGTTGAAGAGAAGGCGCTTTTCGCAACGTATTTGCTTTGTGCTTCCATTATGAATGCACCCGCTGCGATTGTTTTATCGAAGATATTCTGTCCTCAAGATGAACCCGAGAAAATTGACGCCCGTCTCAAGGTAAACAAAGAACAGATTGGTGTGAACCTTGTCGATGCTCTTGCTACGGGTGCAGCGGACGGCTTGAAACTAGCTTTGAATATTGGCGGCATGTTGATCGCTTTCATTGCTATTATTTATGCAGTCAATTGGATACTCGTTGATTTTGTGGGTGCAGTTACAGGGCTTAATGAATTTGTGGTATCAAGTACAAAAGGAGCATTCAATGGCTTTTCGTTACAATACATATTAGGTCAGGTGTTTAGGGTATTTGCTTTTGCCATGGGGGTAGAGTGGAGCCAGACGCTACAAGTAGGCAGTTTGCTTGGCCAAAAAATGGTCATCAATGAATTTGTCGCTTATGTGGATCTGTCGCAAATGAAAGCAGCCGGTTTGCTTGATGAAAAATCTATTCGAATTGCCACTTATGCATTATGCGGCTTTGCCAATTTCAGCTCTATTGCCATCCAGATTGGGGGCATTGGTGGGATGGCTCCCGGGCGACAAGGAGATCTTTCGAAGCTAGGATTGAAAGCGATGTTGGCGGCCTCATTGGCAACGATGATGACAGCTACCATAGCAGGAGCTATTTTTTGATTCTTGGTATACGTCCTACAACCGAGAAACCTGATTTTTTTCTTAGTTTAATCCGATATATTCAGCCTATAATTTTGGATCAAATACTGCTGTAATCTCCAAGTATTATTTATCTTGGAACTTTGATAAGCCTATGTCAAAGTCAAATCTACTAGTCGGGTTGCTTGTGTTGATGGCCGCCTGTTCTAGCCGCAAAGAAAGAATCCCAGAAACTCCTGCTATGCCCGGAAAATCAGAAAAGATGATCATCTACCAGATGATGACTCGCTTGTTTACTAACACCAACACCACCAACAAATCGTACGGAACTCTGCAGGAGAATGGCGTTGGGAAAATGAATGAGATCAACGAAACTGCACTGTTGGGTATAAAAGAATTGGGAGTTACCCATGTTTGGTACACCGGTATAATCGAACATGCATTGCTGACGGATTATACTGAATTTGGAATTCCGTTAGATGACGCAGATGTGGTCAAGGGAAGGGCCGGATCGCCCTATGCCATTAAAGACTATTATGATATCAACCCTGATCTTGCTGTAAATGTGAAGACTAGAATGCAGGAATTTGAGCAATTGGTTGAGCGCACGCATCAAGCACAGATGAAAGTCATCATTGACTTTGTCCCCAATCATGTGGCACGTACCTATCGCAGCGATGCGCGCCCCGAAGGCACAAAAGACTTAGGGGAAGAGGACGACAGAACCGTTTCGTTCAAGCCAGCCAATAACTTTTACTATTTGCCCGGTCAATCTTTTCAACCGCCAGCGGGCTATAACTCATTGGGCCCGAATACTTTTCCTACAAAGGATAAGAAATACACAGAACAGCCTGCTAAAGTAACCGGTAATGACCAATTCACTGCTACTCCGGGGATCAACGAATGGTTTGAGACCGTCAAGCTCAACTACGGTGTTGATATTCAAGATAATAGAAAAACATACTTTGACCCCATTCCCGATACATGGGTTAAAATGAAAGACATCCTGGTCTTTTGGGCAAATAAGAAAGTGGATGGCTTTCGCTGCGACATGACCGAAATGGTGCCTGTGGAGTTTTGGCATTGGGCAATACCTCAGGTGAAAGCTATTAATCAAGACATCATTTTCGTTGCGGAGATTTATAATCCGAATGAATACCGTAACTATTTAATAAACGGGCATTTTGATTTCCTGTACGACAAAGTGCAGTTGTACGATACGCTTCGTTTGCTTGTCAATCAACACGCACATGCTGTTGGTATTCCGCAAATTCAAGAAAGCTTGAAAGGCGTGAACCATCAGATGTTACATTTCCTGGAAAATCATGATGAGCAGCGAATTGCTTCCCCCGCTTTTTCAGGTGATCCGTGGAAGGCAGTACCCGCGATGGTAGTTAGCGCAACGATCGATCAATCTCCCGTAATGATTTACTTTGGTCAGGAAGTGGGTGAGCCTGGTGCAGGAGCCGAAGGATTTGGTGGAGAAGATGGTCGAACAACTATTTTCGATTATTGGGGTGTGCCTCAACATCAAAAATGGGTGAACAATGGAAAGTTTGATGGAGGCCAGTTGAGCATAGAGCAAAAGCAACTGCGTCAATTTTATGGTGATATTTTAAAACTCTGTTCTGCCAATCAGGCGATTGCCCGTGGCAATTATTTTGACCTCACGATTCCAAGTGTCCAGCAGTCTGCCATTTCGCCTTTTGTGAGTGTGTTCGCTCGGTGGGAGGGAGAAGAAAATCTTGTCATCATTTCAAACTTCAATTCAAAACTGGAGAAGGTTAAAGTTTCCATACCCGATGAGTTGGCTTCAGCCATGAAATTGGAAAAAGGGAAAGCTTATGTGGGTCGAGATTTATTGCGAAGTGGGGCTGAAATTGGATTCAATGAATCGTTGATTGCTGAATTCGAGCTGCCAGCCTATAGTTCATTTATACTAAAAATTAAATAGTTCATGCAAGGGAAGTCGAGAGTAATTATTGAAAATGTTCAGCCAACGGTAGATGGCGGATTATTTCCTGCTAAGCGAACGATTGGAGAATCAGTTATCGTATCGGCCACGATTTTCGGAGATGGTCATGATCATATCCGTGCCTCTGTTCTTTACAAGAAAGCAGGTGCCAATCAATGGAATGTGGTTGAACTGCAACCTACATTCAATGACGATTGGTCTGCTTCTTTTTTGGTAGAAGAGCAAGGCACTTACATGTTCACGATACATGCCTGGGTCGATCATTTTGATACCTGGTATGATGGCTTCAAAAAGAAAGCAGCCGCTAAAATCGATGTGAAGGTGGAATTGATGGAGGGCGCCATTTTCCTAAAGACACTGGCTGAAAATGGAAAGGCGAATTTGCTTAACCTGGCCACGAAATTGGAGGACACCAGTAAATACAAAGAAGCGGTTGACCTGGTACTCAGCGAGGGTTTTTCATTGATCGTTAAAGATTATCCCCTCAAGGAAAATGAAACACGTCTGGATGAGGAGATTGAAATAGTGGTGGAGCACAAGAAAGCAAACTTCAGTGCTTGGTACGAGTTCTTTCCGCGATCCAGCTCATTCGAACTTGGCAAGCATGGCACGTTTCAAGATTGCATCCGGCTTTTGCCAAGGGTAGCTGCGATGGGTTTTGATGTGTTGTATTTTCCACCTATTCACCCCATTGGTAAACTCAATAGAAAAGGAAAAAACAATAATGTGAAGGCACAGAAGGGTGAGCCGGGCTCACCGTGGGCTATCGGCAGTGACGAAGGTGGGCACAAGTCGATTCTTCCAGAGTTAGGTACGTTAGAGGATTTCAAAAAATTAATTGAGGAGGCAAAGAAACTTGGAATTGATGTTGCGATGGACATTGCTTTTCAGTGTGCACCCGATCACCCATACGTGAAGGAACATCCCGACTGGTTTAAACAGCGACCAGATGGTTCTATTCAATATGCAGAGAATCCACCAAAGAAATATCAAGATATATATCCGTTCAATTTTGAAACAGACGATTGGAAGAATTTGTGGGATGAACTCCGGTCTGTGTTTTTTTACTGGATTGAACAAGGTGTTACGATTTTTAGAATAGATAATCCGCATACCAAACCGATTCCATTTTGGCATTGGGTTATCATCGAAGTGCAAAAAGTACATCCTGATGTTATTTTCCTCGCGGAGGCATTCACACGACCAAGAATTATGGCCTCGTTGGCGAAAGTTGGGTTTACTCAATCGTATACTTATTTCACTTGGCGAGTTAGTAAAGCTGAAATCATTGATTACATGAATGATTTAGTGAACGGACCGTCAAGAAATTATTTCCGTCCGAACTTCTGGCCTAATACTCCTGACATTCTTCCCTATCATTTGCAGATGAGAAGTGAGAATAGTTTTTTGTTTCGCTACGCCCTGGCAGCTACGCTTTCCTCTAACTATGGCGTTTACGGACCATCCTACGAATTTCTGGAAAACATGCCGATAGAAGGCAAAGAAGAATACTACAATTCTGAGAAATACGAAGTGCGTCATTACGATTGGAAAAGAACCAATCGGATGACCGATATTATGAGCTTGCTTAACAAGGTTCGCAAAGAAAATGAAGCTCTTCAATCTACCTGGAACCTACAGTTTTGTCCAATTGAAAATGATCAATTGATCGCGTACATAAAAGCCACTGATGACTTATCGAATATCATTTTGGTGGTGGTAAACCTTGATCCTGTTGGAAAGCAATCAGGGTTTGTTCAATTGCCTAAAGCTCGTTTGAGGTTGGGCGATAAAATCAATCTAAAATTGCGAGATCTGATTACAGACGAATATTATACATGGACCCAAGAGTGGAATTTCGTGGAGCTAAATCCGAGTAAGATCCCGTTCCATGTGTTGCAGTTGGAAGTTCACGAGTCAAACATGTAATGTATGCCGACTGGAAAAAACAATCCGCTTTGGTTTAAAGATGCCATCATTTATGAGCTAAGCGTCAGGGCATTTTATGATAGTAATAGTGACGGTATTGGTGATTTTCCAGGCCTTGTTCAAAAGCTCGATTACCTTGAGGATCTTGGTATAAACACCATTTGGCTCTTGCCGTTCTTTCCTTCCCCGTTGAGGGATGATGGCTTTGATGTAAGCGAGTACTGTGATATTCATCCGGACTATGGCACGCTGGCAGACTTTAAATTATTTTTGAAAGAGGCCCATCGCAGGGGACTCAAAGTTATCACTGAGCTGATATTGAATCATACATCCGATCAGCATCCATGGTTTCAGAAGTCGAGAAAGGCGCGATCAGGTTCGAAGTATAAAGACTATTACGTTTGGAGTGATACACCGGACAAGTACAAAGAAGCACGGGTTATGTTTCAGGACGAGGAAGCCTCTAACTGGTCGTGGGATAACGAAGCCAAAGCGTACTTCTGGCATCGCTTCTATCGACACCAGCCCGAGTTGAATTTCGACAATCCTGAGGTACAGTTGGAAATGATTAAGGTGGTTGACTTCTGGATGAAGTTGGGTGTGGATGGATTTCGTTTGCCCTCCGTTCCATTTTTGTTTGAAGAAGAAGGAACAAATTGCGAGAACCTCCCACAGATTCATGCCTTTTTAAAAAGGCTGCGCTTGCATATCGACAAGCATTATGAAGATCGTGTACTAATAGCTGAGGCAAACTTATGGCCTGAAGATGCTGCGCAATACTTTGGCGAAGGGCAGGAGTGTCACATGAGCTTTAATTACCCATTAATGCCTCGGCTATTTCTGGGCTTACGTACAGAAGACAGTTATCCGATCATTGATATCATTGAGCAGACACCTCAAACGCCACCCAACAGTCAGTGGGCTCTTTTTTTAAGAAACCATGATGAGATTGGTCTGGATATGGTGACCGAAGAGGAGAAGGACTACCTGTTTAAAGCCTACGCGAAAGATCCAAATACAAAACACAATGCAGGTATCAGAAGGCGACTTGCTCCTTTGCTTAACAACGATAGACGCAAAATAGAATTGCTCTACACGATTATGTTTTCGTTACCGGGCACTCCTGTTTTATACTATGGCGATGAGATTGGTATGGGTGATAATGTCTATCTGGGTGATCGATTTGGAGTGCGAACACCGATGCAGTGGAATGTTAACATCAATGCCGGTTTCTCAGATGCAAACCCACAGCGACTATTCCTGCCAGTAATCACTGATCCCGTTTATCGTTATGAATCGCTTAACGTTGCTACGATGGAAGAAAACCCATCGTCTTTGGTTTGGTGGGTGAAAAATGTGCTAGCCATGCGCAAGCGCTTGAATGTCTTCGGGCGCGGAGATTTGAAATTCATTGAGAGTTCCAATGCTAAGGTTTTGTCTTTTGCACGAACGTACCAGGACCAGAAAATTATTGTGGTTGCGAATTTGTCTCAATTCTCACAGGCAACAACGCTCAATCTTTCCGATTATAAAGATTGTGATGTCACCGAAGTTTTTAGCCAAAACAGCTTCTTGAATGTGGGGGATGGAGAATATCCGATTACGATTGGCCCCTACGGTTACTTTTGGTTTCAGGCAGATGTATCTGAAAAGAAAAACGTATCTACTTCCAATACTGAATTGTTTCTGTTTGAAACGGACATCTCCTGGGAGAAGCTATTTAACAATTACAACGAGGTAAGAGTACTTGAGAGAAAAATTTTGCAGCCCTTCATGAAGAAATGCCGGTGGTTTGGCGGCAAAGCGAAGGTCATCAGCAAGATGAACATTCACAAGGTTATTCCCGTGAAGGTGGATGGAGAGACCCATTTTATGACGATCATTCAAGTTGACTATGTGCAACGCTTGCCGGAATTGTATTTCTTGCCCATGTGTTTTGTTCCCTCGGACAGCATGTTTGACAAGGTAGAGTACACCGCACAGAGTGTTATCAGCAGAGCCGAAATACAGGGTAAAGCAGGGTTTATTTTAGATAGTAGCTATGACCGCACGTTCCGCGATTTCTTGTTCGGAAGTATGGATCGCAAAGTAAGAATCAAGGATGATGGCGGAACCCTCGAGTTTAACTCAAGTGTTTATACCAAACTGAATGCCGACAAGATAGAATCAAAAATTCTAAAAGCTGATCAAAGTAACACGGCCATTATTTACAATGATCAGTTCTTTTTCAAGTTCTACCGGAAGATAGAGAACGAAATAAATCCAGATTTGGAAATTGTCCGGTTCCTATCAGAGAACACGAGTTTTAGAAACGCGCCAAAGTATGCAGGTAGCATTGAGTATCGCGACAACGAGGGCAAGACAACCGTATTTGGGCTCCTACAGGAAAAGGTCGAAAACCAAGGCGACTCATGGGTAATGACCATTGATTCTGTTGGTCGTTTTTACGAACGTGTAATGGCGAAAGCCAAAAAAGAGAAGTTGCCGAAATTGATCAATCGAGATGCCATTACATTTGAAGAAGCACCCGAACTGATACAAGAGTTTATCGGGCGAGGATTTTACGAAAGAGTAGTCCGGCTAGGTCAACGAACAGCCGAAATGCATTTAGCACTCGCTTCTGACAAATCGACTCTACCCTTTGCCCCTGAATACTTCACCGCTAACTACCAACGTTCACTTTACTCAACCCTGCGAAAATTGTTGCGCGATCGATTTAAACTTTTGGAGCAAACAACGCCTAAGTTGGATCCAGAGACACAAAAATTGGGCAAGGAAGTATTGGAAATGGAGGATACTATCTTAGAGTGTTTTAGCCTAATTTACCAGACCAGAATTAGCTCGATCAAAACCCGTATACACGGTGATTACCATTTAGGCCAGGTTCTTTTTACAGGCAAGGATTTTATTATTATTGATTTTGAAGGCGAACCAGGATTTAGTTTTAGTGAACGAAGATTAAAGAAGAGTCCGCTGAAAGATGTCGCTGGCATGATGCGTTCATTTCACTATGCTGCGTTTGGAAAAATTCTATTGAACGAAAACTATAGGGAAAAAGACATTGAGTTTTTAGAGCAATGGGCCGAGCAGTGGCAGCATTATGTTAGTCGGTTCTATTTGGGCGCCTATCTGGAAAAGATGGGAATGGGAAAATCTCTTTCATCGGAGGACGAAATATTAATTCGAACGTATCTCTTAGAAAAAGCAGTCTATGAACTAGGCTATGAATTAAATGGACGACCTGACTGGGTCAACATACCCCTGCGGGGAATTCGCTATCAGATGCGAAGGTACCTGGAAGCGAAAGAACTAAGTAAGAAAAAGAAATAGTGTTAAATCCAATTATATGAGCAAAAAAGCAGCATCAAAAAGCAAGACTGAAGAGCCTGAGCACTTCAGTTTATTGACTGATTTTGACATTCATTTGTTCAGATCTGGTAAACACTTTAAGCTATATGAAAAGCTGGGCGCACACACGGCCACATACAAAGACCAACCCGGGACCTACTTTGCAGTTTGGGCGCCAAATGCCAGAACCGTTTCTGTAATCGGAAATTTTAACCAGTGGAACAATAATAGCCATAAGCTTACTCCTCGTTGGGATGAGTCAGGAATTTGGGAGGGTTTCTTTGCAGGCATTGGCAAAGGTGAAGCCTACAAATATGCGATTCACTCAAATACAGGTGAGTATTTGGAAAAAGCTGATCCCTTTGCTTTTTACGCAGAAATAGCTCCGGCTACGGCTTGCATTGTGTGGGATCATGAATACAAATGGAAAGACAGCGTGTGGTTGGATGAACGAAAAAAATCAGTTGGAAAACCGAAGCCGTACTCCGTTTATGAGGTGCATTTAGGAAGTTGGAGAAGGAAAGTAGAGGATGGAAATCGTTCATTAAGTTACAAGGAGCTTGCCGATGAACTGGTCTATTATGTGAAAGAAGCTGGCTACACGCATGTCGAACTACTGCCAGTGATGGAGCACCCGTTTTTTGGCTCATGGGGCTATCAACTGACGGGTTATTTTGCACCGACCAGCAGATTTGGAAATCCTCAAGAGTTCATGGCGTTCATTGACGCTTTACATAAGGCCGAAATAGGAGTGATCTTAGATTGGGTGCCTTCTCATTTTCCAGGAGATGCGCATGGCTTGTATAAATTCGATGGAACCAACTTGTATGAACATGCTGATCCTCGAAAAGGATTTCATCCTGATTGGAGCAGTTACATTTACAACTACGGCCGAAATGAAGTGCGATCGTTTTTAATCAGCAACGCTTTATTTTGGATAGATGTTTTTCATGCCGATGGGTTACGTGTTGATGCTGTCGCCTCGATGCTGTATCTGGATTACTCCAGGAAAGCAGGGGAGTGGATCCCTAATCAATATGGTGGCAACGAAAATTTAGAGGCAATATCGTTTTTAAAAGAGTTCAATGAAGTAGTTTATGCCAATCATCCAGATGCAGTAACGATCGCAGAAGAGTCAACTGCATGGCCTAGCGTTTCGAAGCCAACGTATGTAGGAGGGTTGGGATTTGGACAAAAATGGATGATGGGATGGATGCATGATACACTCCACTATTTTAAGTTAGACCCCATTCACAGAAAGTACCATCAGGACGAAATTACATTCAGTATTATCTACGCGTTCACCGAAAACTTCATGCTGCCATTGTCACATGATGAGGTAGTCCATGGAAAAGGTTCGTTGTTGGGCCGTATGCCCGGTGACGAATGGAGAAAGTTTGCCAATTTACGATTGATGTTTTCTTACATGTTTACTCATCCAGGCACGAAGCTGGTTTTTATGGGGGGCGAATTTGGTCAGACCTCCGAATGGAATCATGATCGAAGCATTGATTGGGATGCGTTGAACTATGGGCCTCATCAGGGAATTCTCAAGCTAACCAAAGATCTAAATGCTCTTTACAAGAATGAAACAGCGCTCTATAAATATTCATTCGATGGAAAGGGATTCGAATGGTCAGACTACGGAGATCGTGAAAATAGTGTGATTGTATACATCCGGAAAGCGGATAGCAAAGAAGAATTGATGATGGTGATTTGTAATTTCACACCAACCACTCGGCAAATGTATCGGATTGGTGTTCCTTTCCGGGGAACGTGGAAAGAAGTATTCAACTCAGACGATAGCAAGTATGGAGGCAGCGGAGTATTAAACGCTGGGTTACTGTATACAACACCTGTTAAGTATCATGGTAAAGATAATTCAGTTGCGATCACCCTGCCACCATTGGGAATGACGATTTTAAAGCTCAATGAGGAAATGGCTGAATTCGATTTGGATTGAGCAATGACGTCATTTTCTGTACTGTTTTCACCTAATTGATTTTACGAGTGGCTTCCAATAAATTTATCTGTATACATGGTCATTTTTACCAACCACCTCGCGAGAACGCATGGTTAGAGGTGATTGAAATTCAAGATAGCGCACATCCCTACCACGACTGGAACGAACGGATCAGTGCAGAGTGCTATGGTCCCAACACCGCTTCCCGAATACTGGATAAAGTAGGAGGTGTGATAAAAAACATTACCAATAACTACGCTCGCATCAGCTTTAACTTTGGGCCAACACTTCTCTCCTGGATGGAAGTGTATGACAAAGAAACATACGAGGGCATTTTGGAAGCGGATCGAGAGAGCATCGAACGTTTTGATGGGCATGGTTCAGCGATGGCGCAGGTATTTAATCACATGATAATGCCGCTGGCTAATCGCAGAGATAAGGAGACTCAGGTGATCTGGGGTATCCGCGATTTTGAGAAAAGATTTAGAAGAAAACCGGAAGGTATGTGGCTGGCGGAAACCGCGGTTGATACGGAGTCACTCGAGATTTTGGCGGAGCAGGGAATTTCGTTTACGGTACTGGCTCCTCGTCAAGCAAAATCCATCCGAAAAATCGGAGATAAGGATTGGACAAGTGTGAATGATCAAACCATCAACACACGCAAGTCATACCGTTGCAATTTACCATCGGGTAAAAGTATCATATTGTTTTTTTATGATGGTAATATCTCTCAGTCGGTGGCTTTTAATGGATTGCTCAATGATGGACGTGCATTTGCAGAGCGATTGATTAACGCATTGGATCAAAGCGATCAATCGAATCAATTGGTACACATCGCTACAGATGGAGAAACATATGGTCACCATCATAAGCATGGGGAAATGGCACTTGCTTTCGCTCTCGATTTTATTGAAAAGCATAAAGATGTAAGTTTAATCAACTACGCTTCTTATGCAGCGCAATTCGAGCCAGAGTTAGAAGCTCAGATCATTGAAGATAGTTCGTGGAGTTGTGTCCATGGTGTGGAGCGTTGGCGTGAAAACTGTGGATGCAACTCAGGAAAGCCAGGGTATACACAAACGTGGCGCAAGCCACTGCGGGATGCGCTCGATTGGTTGAGGGATACTCTGTCTGTTATTTTTGAGTCTGAGGCGAGCAACTTTTTTAAAGATCCCTGGGAGGCCCGAAATGAATACATCAAAGTTGTATTGAAGCGAACCGATGAGAACGTCAACCGATTTATTCGATTGCATGGTCTCAACGAACAGATTGATGTGAATAAAGCACTGCGATTGATGGAGCTACAGCGTCACGCGATGCTGATGTACACGAGCTGCGGTTGGTTCTTTGATGAAATTTCGGGTATTGAAACCGTGCAGGTTATTCAATATGCCTGTAGGGCGATTCAGCTTTCCAAGCAGCTTACCGAAAAAGACTTAGAGGCTGAATTTTTAACACGGTTAGAGTTGGCTCCAAGTAATGTGGCCACCTACGAGAATGGTGGAAACGTTTTTCGCAAACTGGTATTACCTTCAAAGACAAATTTGACAAGAGTGGGAATGCACTATGCCGTTTCTTCTATTTTCGAAGATGACCCTGAAAACCTTCCCTTATTTAATTACAAAGCAACCAATGAGTTTTTTGTAAAAAAGGAAGCTGGAGAACAGAAGCTCGTTACGGGTATAACCAAAGTACAGTCGCTGGTAACCCGTTCTGAAAAGAAATTTGCGTTTGCCGTAATCTATCTTGGCAAGCACGATCTGATAGGTAACCTTTCGCTTGATATTGAACTGGACAATTTCTTTGGGATGCAGTTTCGGATGGTGAACGCATTCGAGGAAGGGCGCTTGGCGGATGTAATAAGCATTATGCAAACCTATTTCGGATCGGAGAAATATTCGATCTGGTCATTATTTAAAGAAGAGAAGCGAAAAATCCTTGATGCCATTTCCCATCAGGGGATGGAAGATTTAGAAAGTTCTCTTCGTAGAACGTATAACAGAGATTACCCTTTGGTCAATGCGCTATCAAATAATGATATTCCTATTCCAAAAGCTTACCGCACAACTTTTGAGTATATTCTCAATGCAGATCTATTGAAATGTTTTCAACCTGATAAAATAAATGTAAAATCGGTGGAGAGAATAGTTACTGAGCTGGATCATTGGAATTTAAAAATTGAAGACACAGACAAAGTCGAGCGATTGGCTGGCGATAGTATTTTCAAAGAGATAAAAAGAGTAAGAGCTGAGCGCCACAATGTGAAAAGAATTGAGCGGCTAAACCGACTTTTCCCGGTAATGAAGAAATTTAAACTCGACCCAAACCTTCATCAAAGCCAGAATCTCTATTTTGAAATGTCTGTAGAAAACAAGGGTAGTAAGATGCAAGATCTTCCAGAAGAATGGATCAGTCAATTCAATTTACTGGGCGATAACTTGGGAGTAAAAGTAGAGTAGATAGGGCAGACTACTCTTTAGGGTAACGAGCGATAGCGGCCACGCAAATTACTTTCCATCCCTCTTTTGTCTTCTCCAAAACTCGCATTTGCGAGGTCTCATCTCGATCGATATCGTCTTTCACCCGTTGAATGAAACGGACGTAAGCACCATTTCCATATATCCTTACTTCCTGCCACTCATTGGTGATAGTGGCACGAGAAGGTTTTGAATTCTTGAAGTAACTTGCTTTACTGTTATTGAGTGCATCCCATCCCTCAACAAAACTTGTATTGGTAGAATCCGAATAAGACCAGTACGCGTAAGGAACCTTCTGCCAGGTGTCCGCCCAGCCTTTATAATCCACATTAAAATAGGATGAAGTTTCTTTCGAAATCACCGCCTTAATGGCGTCTACTTCTTTGGTTTGAGCAAAAGTGGAGGACAGTTGACTGAACATCCAGAAGGCCAAAATGAGGAATTTTGTAATTGCATTCATGGGGAGTGTTGGTTATTTGGTAGACTAGAGAAATTTAGTAAAAAACCAATTCCAGAGCTAGTCAGGAATCTATTTTTTTTAAGAAACTGATCTTTGTCATATGTGAATTAATACGAAATGTATAGCTTTCAACTACTACACAACCCAATTATGGCTAAAGGCAAGTTAGTAATCAAAGATCATCAGGTAATACCCGGTAAAAAGGTTAAACTAAAAGATTTCCCAACCAAGTATGAACGTAAGATTCTTTCGAAGCAAGAAGCCGAGGAGATGCTCGAATCTAGCCGAAAGCACCTAGCCGAGGTGCAAGACAAATTATATGCTCACAACAGGTACAGCGTTTTAATTATTCTACAGGCGATGGATGCAGCAGGAAAGGACGGGGCAGTTAAACATATCATGTCTGGGTTTAATCCCTTGGGTGTAAAAGTGTATAGTTTCAAAGCACCCAATTCTGCAGAACTGGATCATTACTATTTGTGGAGACACCAGCTTGCACTCCCTGCGCATGGAGAAATAGCCATTCACAACCGGTCTCATTACGAAAATGTATTGGTAACTAAAGTTCATCCAGAGTGGATATTGAATGAGAATATCCCGGGCATTGAAACAGTTAAAAAAATAGATGATGATTTTTGGGATATGCGCTACAAGCAGATTAGGCGATTCGAAAAAAACCTGACTGAGAATGGGACTGTGATTATGAAGTTTTTCTTGCACGTTTCGAAAAAGGAACAGAAAAAACGTTTTTTGGAACGCATCGATGACCCCTCAAAGAACTGGAAGTTTTCGTTGAGTGATTTGAAAGAGCGAGCGTTCTGGGATGATTACCAAAAGGCATATGAAAAAGCCCTTTTAGAAACTGCGACAGATTCAGCACCTTGGTTTATCATTCCAGCTGATGATAAGTGGTATGCTCGCCTTGCTATTGCAGAAATTATATCCAAAGAGTTTTCTAGATTAGATGCAAGTTACCCAACAGTTAGCCCTGCTCAAAAGGAGGAACTACAAAAGGCAAAGGTGCAGTTGCTGGCTGAAGGCTCAGAGGACGAAAAGAAAGTGGTAAAGAATAAGGTGATATTGAAAAAGTAGCTGCGGAATCGTTCAATCGCCAATCTCGCCAAATGTGGTCAGGTTAACAATAGTACCACGTTCACGGAATTTGCTGGCAATTGAATCAAGTCGCTTTTTAGCTTCGGTATCCCAAGGGTTGGCAACAAGCGAAAGAATTTTCAGTTTTTGAAATTGAAAGAACTTTTCAGGTGTCTCCGTAAGGTTATTGTTTGAAATATCTAGGTTTTCTAATAAAGCCAGTTGAGATAGTGATGGAGGTAGATTGGTCATCAGATTGTTGTTAATCCGTAGTACCCTCAATCGCTGTAACTGCCCCACGCTTGTAGGTACTTCACTTAGGCGATTGTTGTGTAAGTATAACTCTTCGAGATTCTGAAGTTCTCCCAGATTTTCGGGTAACGAATAGAGCTGATTGAATGCCAAGTATAACACTTCCAATTTTTTCCATTGACTAACCTCGGAATCCAACCTCTTCAACTGGTTGTAATACAAATCAATTTCTTTCAGAGCTGGAAGTTGGTAAATGCCTTTTGGTAGCTCAGCCACCTGATTATTGTAGAACGACAACTGTTCCAATTTTTTTAGATTGCCAATCTCCTCAGGTATCCTTGAGATGCTGTTATTGTTGAATTTTAATTGCTTCAGTCCAACAAACCCACCAATGGTGGAAGGAAGTATTTTAATATGATTTTTGCCTACGTCTAATTTTTCAAGGGAAGGGTAAATGGGCATCGACCCTTCTTCAAGAGTGAGTGCATTTTCGGTCAGAATCAGTTCTTTTAAATTTCTATTTTTGGCAAGGCCCTTCGGGAAATAGACCAAGGTATTCTGAGCCAAATCAAGTTTTGTTAGCTCTTGCAAAGCGCTAAAGTCTTTCGGCAAACTCAAAGAGTTGTTTCCTCTAAAAATCAAATTTTTGATCTGCGCATTTTTTGCCAGCTTAAGCGGTTGCTTTGCCTTGTTGTTGATGATATAGATGGTTTGTAGGTACGGCAATTTTCTCAACTTTCGCTGGATACGGGAGATGCCTGTATTTACCAGCTCCAATTCCACCAGATTTTTGCAGGTCAGCACATCAGCAGGGACACGATTAGATTTTAGTTTACCGATGCTCAATCTGGTAATGGACGATCGATCTTTGATCTGCGCAAAACTGTCATAGACGAAAAATGACTCGTTAGCATGATAGACTTTCCGAAAGCCAATGATTCCTGTCTGGTACTGCTTTCGCAACAATTCAGAAAGACTATCAGCCGCTTTCGCATCCATCTTATTAATGCTTTCGCGAAAGGCTTTGTCAATCAAATGAAATTGAATAGAGTCTGAAGCGGTTTTAAAAATTGGCTGTTCGCTAGAAGACGGGTTAGCAGTTTGAAAAACCTTAGTTCCTTTCCTGATCAACGTATCCGGACGATTTGTTTTGATCGACCTTTTATTGCCTTTTTCGTCTACAGAAATAATTTCAACCACCGACTGCGAATAGCCATAGGCAAAAATGAGTAGCCCCATAACAAGGGTTGAAAATTGCTTCATATCTTGTTTTTTTATAATGAAATTTATTGGGTTAAAAGCACAATTCCAAGTGGTCATTACCTCGTTGAAATTAGCCTCTAAAATCTGCTGTTTTAGCCCTAAAAAAATGCGGTAAATACTATTAAAAAACGTATTTTCGCGGGTATTTTAAATAACAGAAATGAACGAAGGAAAGGAAAGAAACGAATCGAACTATTCAGCGAATAATATTCAGGTTTTAGAAGGGTTAGAGGCGGTTAGGAAACGACCAGCCATGTACATTGGCGACATCGGAGTAAAGGGCTTGCATCACTTGGTATATGAGGTAGTTGATAACTCCATTGATGAGGCTTTGGCAGGTTATTGCGATGATATTCATGTGGTCATCAATGAGGACAATTCTATTACCGTGGAAGATAACGGTCGGGGCATACCCACCGATATGCACGAAAAAGAGAAAAGAAGTGCACTAGAGGTGGTTATGACTGTCCTTCATGCTGGTGGAAAGTTTGACAAAGACACCTACAAGGTTTCTGGTGGATTACACGGTGTGGGTGTTTCGTGCGTAAATGCACTGTCTGCCGTTCTCACTGCCACTGTCTACCGCGAAGGGAAGATATTTGAGCAAGAGTATCATAGAGGCGTACCTCAGTATCCGGTAAGAGTAATCGGAGAGTCTGAAAAAAGGGGAACCACTGTTCATTTTAAGCCAGATCATGAGATTTTTGTCCTTTCTCAGGAATACAATTTCGAGACCATTGCGTCCCGCTTGCGTGAACTGGCCTTTCTGAATCCGGGCATTAAGCTCAATCTGAAAGACATGCGTGAGAAGGACGAGCATGGCGCGCCAAAGTCAACTGCTTTCTTGTCTATTGGGGGTTTGCGCGAGTTTGTTGAGTATTTGGACTCTACGAAAGACAAATTGATTGCCAACCCGATTTACATTGAGAACACCAAATCAGAAATACCCGTTCAGGTGGCAATGGGTTACAACACTTCTTACAGTGAGAACTTGGTATCTTATGTGAACAACATCAACACCCATGAAGGGGGTACTCACGTAGCTGGTTTCCGCAGAGCACTCACGCGCACATTGAAGGCGTATGCCGATAAGTCTGGATTGTTGGAAAAAGCAAAAGTCGAAATATCAGGGGATGATTTTAGGGAGGGTTTAACAGCCGTGATTTCCATAAAGGTGCAAGAGCCTCAGTTTGAAGGGCAGACAAAAACCAAACTGGGCAACTCAGAAGCCATGGGCGTGGTTGACACAACGGTAGGCGAGATGCTTCAAAACTTTTTAGAAGAGAATCCGCGAGAGGCAAAGCTGATTGTCAGTAAAGTTATTTTAGCAGCACAAGCGAGGATTGCTGCAAAGAAGGCGCGGGAAATGGTTCAGCGTAAAAATGTCCTTTCCGGCACCGGGCTTCCTGGCAAACTTGCCGATTGTGCCAGCTCGGATCCTGCCATTTGCGAATTGTATTTGGTAGAAGGTGACTCTGCTGGTGGTTCAGCAAAGCAAGGTCGCGACCGTAATTTTCAGGCTATTCTCCCGTTGCGCGGAAAAATATTAAATGTCGAGAAGGCACAAGAACACAGAATATATGAGAACGAGGAGATCAAGAACATGATCACGGCACTCGGTATCACTTTTGGAAACGCAGAAGATAGCAAGGCACTTAATTTGGGGAAGCTTCGGTACCACAAAGTAATCATCATGACGGATGCTGACGTGGACGGTAGTCACATACGCACCCTGATACTCACATTCTTTTTTCGCTACATGCGTGGACTCATTGAGCAAGGGTACGTATACATTGCCCTGCCTCCGTTGTATCAATTGAAAAAAGGAAAGGTAGAAAACTATTGTTGGAACGAAGAGCAGCGTGATGCGTTGATCAAAGAAATGAGCAAGGGTGGCAATGAAGACAGTGTAGGCGTTCAACGCTATAAAGGTTTGGGCGAAATGAACCCGGAACAATTGTGGACGACAACCATGGATCCAACTAAGCGCACGCTAAAGCAAGTGAACATTGAATCAGCAGCCGAGGCAGATCATTTGTTTTCTATGCTGATGGGAGATGAGGTAGCTCCTAGGAGAGATTTTATTGAACGCAATGCGAAGTACGCAAAAATCGACATTTAGAGAAGGATGGAGATTGAAAAAGAAATTCTCCATTCGGTAACATTCGAAATCTTATTTTAACTAGAATAATCTTCATCTTTGGAGGTAAAAGCTTTGTGGTAGAATTATGGAAAGTGTGTCGGTAACAGAACAACAGGAAACGTCCATTGTCAATCAGATTTTTGAGAGTCGTTTCATAAGCCGCGATTTGAGTTGGCTTCAATTCAACTACCGTGTGTTAGATCAGGCGAAGCACATTGACCGAAGTGTTTTTGATCGTTTGAAATTCTTGGCCATTACAGCTTCTAACTTAGATGAGTTTTGTACGATCCGGCTTGGTAGCCTTTACAACTATCTAGATTACGGCAAAGAACGCTTCGATTATAGCGGTTTGCGGGAAACACCATTCCGCGAATATCTCTTAAGCGAAATACACAAATTCGTAGACGAGCAGCATGATTATTTTATCAAAAAATTAAAACCCCTATTTGAAAAAAATAATTTTAAGATATCTACCTACCCATCGCTTTCAAAAGAAGATCAAGATCGAGTAGATCAATATTTTCAGCGCACCATCTATCCGATGTTGACGCCCATGTTGTTTGATAACTACCATACATTTCCCATATTAAAAAATAACCGCCTTTTGTTTGGTGTAGTGACGGTAGCACCTCAAGATGTAAATAATCAGCTGCGTGTTTCTTTCATTCAGGTACCCAGCAATATCCCGAGGTTTTATGAAATACTGAGTTTCGATAATGTGCTGCAATTTGTTCCAGTTGAGGAAATAATCAGATACAACATTCACCACCTTTTTCGAAATGTAGAGATTAGTAGCATCAACCTTTTTCGGATTAATCGAAATGGCGATTTTACGCTGGAAGAAAGCGAGGACATAGAGTCTAACTTTCTCGAAGAGTTAAAGAGAAAACTACAAACCAGAAGATCTGGCCGAGTAGTACGAATGGATATCCAGGAGAACCCAGATCCATGGCTGATCAGGCTTTTGAAGATACAGTGGGATTTAGACGACCTTAATATTTTCAAGATTCCTAACGATGGAATGATCGACTATGCAGGCCTCAACCAAGTAGTGGGGCATCCCGAGTTTAAGAGCAAGCGGCTGCAACTTCCCCCTCAAGTAAAACCGGTATCGTTCCCGGAATTAGGTACACGAGATTTGTTTGAGGTGCTAAAGGAACGCGACATTCTGATGCATCACCCCTACAACTCCATGGAACCAGTATTGGAGTTGTTAGAAAAGGCCGCTGATGATCCATTCGTGCTTTCCATTAAGATTACCATCTACCGATTAGCCAAGGGAGATTCCAGAGTGAGTGCCGCTTTGCTTAAAGCCGCTGAGAACGGAAAACATGTGTCTGTTCTTTTTGAAGTCAAAGCCCGGTTTGACGAAGAGAATAACATACGGGAGGCAAAGAAATTGCAACAGGCGGGATGCTTCGTGATTTATGGGGTGAGTAGTCTTAAGACACACACGAAGTTGCTGCTGATTGTTCGAAACGAACCGGATCGTGTGTATCGGTATGTCCATCTCTCCAGCGGGAACTACAACGAGACCACGTCACGCTTTTATACAGATGTGGGTATCTTGAGTACCAACGATTCCTATGCCAATGATGTCTCGGAATTTTTCAACGTCATTACGGGCCATTCCCATCCGACTACTTACAAAAATCTGATTACATCTCCACGCGATATGCGCAATCAGCTAATGTATCTGGTTCGTTGTGAAGCGGAGAATGCCCGAAATGGAAAAACATCAGGCATTATCATCAAACTCAATTCAATACAGGATAACGACTTTATCAATTGCTTGTATGAGGCTTCAATAGCTGGAGTTTCAATCAAGTTGATTGTGCGAGGCATGTGCTGCTTGCGACCTGGAAGAAAGGGACTGAGTGAAAATATCGAAGTCGTTTCAGTGGTGGGTGAGTATTTAGAGCACTCTAGGATTTATTACTTCCACAACGATGGTGCCCCTAAAGTGTACGTGGGCAGTGCCGATGCGATGGTGCGAAGTTTTGACAGAAGAATTGAGTCTCTTTTTCGTCTTGAATCGGACATGCTTCGTAAACAAGCGATGAATATCCTACGATATAACTTGAAAGACAATGTCAATTCGTATGTGATGTGCGAAGATGGTACCTACAAGATCAAGGAATTAAACGGTGAACCACCTTTCAACATCCATAAAGAGTTCTATAAAGTTACAAAAGAGATATTTCAGGATGTAAAGTTGTTCTAGAAAATCGTGTCAGGTTGAGCTTGTCGAAACCTAGATTTTCAACTTAAATTGCCTGGACAGAAAGTTTTTTGAGATGACTTTTAGTAAGTTCTGTCCTACTTTTTGAACTCAATTTTTTTCTGTTGGATATTTCTCTCCAGTACGTGAAGAAGGATTCCGTCTTTCAATCCTACATCAGGAACAATGATACTGTTGGAGTGAGCCCACTCCATCACTTTGATATAAATACCGCTCGCAGGAACGATTACATCAGCACGATCTGGATTCATTTGAAGCTGATAAATTCGTTGATCAATCGTCAGCGACTCAATCTCTTCTTTAATGGCTTTTACTTTTTTGAGAGATAGTGTAGCACCCGGTTTCTTTTGAGCTAACTCAAAAATTTTAGATATGTTTCCACCGGTTCCAACGGCAGTAACTTTACCATAGGACAGTTTAACATTCTCGCGCACCCAACGCTCCATGTCTTCCCACATAACCGGTGAATCATGGTGCTCGAGTATTCTTACAGAACCTATTTTAAATGACCTGGTCTTTATTTTCTTTCCTTTTACAAAAAGATTCAACTCGGTGCTTCCACCGCCCACATCAATGTGCAGGTAGGTCTCATTCCCTAAATAGGAGAAGATTGCCTTGTTAATGAATTCCGCCTCGAGGTGACCATCGATAATATTGATGGTAACGCCAAGCTCTTCTTTCACTTGCCGGGCTACCTCTTCTCCGTTTTCTGATTCACGCATGGCTGAAGTAGCGCAAAACATATAATCATCTACTTCATACAGTTCCAGCAGAAGTTTATATGCCTTCATCAGCTTTTTGAACTTAGCTAAACTCGCATCGCTAATGCGGTTGGTAGTGAATACGTCATGTCCAAGACGAAGAGGAAAACGAACGTATTCCAATTTCTTAAAAAGCATTTTTTCTCCACCTTCTAGTATGGTCGAGATTTGAAGCCTGATGGCATTGGATCCGATATCGATGGCGGCAAGCTTCACAGGCAACGGTTGTTTGAGACCGCAAATTAAGCATTATGACTTTTTAATTACTACAAGATTGCTTTTCTTTGCACTGCTTATCCAGAAAGACCGAGGGACAGGGCCCGATGAAGTCTTAGCAACCTTGCCAATAACTTGGTGCTAACTCCCTTCTGCGAAATGCGGAGAAGATAAGTGGCCATTCACTAAGGCTCTTTCTGGATAAGCACGAAACTAAATCGTGAGAAAGAGTGAAGAAAATTGAAGACATTTTAAAAGAACGAATTCTTATTTTGGATGGTGCCATGGGCACGATGATCCAGCGCCACAAATTAGAAGAAGAAGATTTCCGGGGCGATCGTTTTAAAAATCATTCGCATTTGTTGAAGGGTAACAATGACTTGTTATCCATTACGCGGCCGGACATCATTAAAGATATTCATGCTCAATATTTTGAGGCTGGTGCAGACATCGCTGAAACAAATACCTTCAGCGGAACAACTATCGCACAGGCTGACTATCATTTAGAGCATATCGTTTACGAACTAAATTTCCAATCCGCTAAAATTGCTAAAGAGGTTGCAGTGGAATTTACTCAGAGAGAACCCGACAAGCCTAGATTTGTGGCGGGTGCAGTTGGCCCCACAAACAGAACTCTTTCTATTTCTCCCAATGTGAATGATCCCGGATACAGAGCCGTAACATTTGATCAGCTCAAAGTGGCCTACAAAGAGCAAGTGAAGGGACTGATGGATGGAGGTGCAGATCTTCTTTTGGTTGAAACCATTTTTGATACCTTAAATGCGAAAGCAGCGCTCTTCGGCATTCAAGAACTTTTTGATGAAGAAGGTAAAACATTACCCATCATGGTTTCAGGAACGATTACAGATGCAAGTGGACGAACGCTTTCGGGTCAAACAACAGAAGCATTTTTGATCTCTGTTTCGCATGTACCTTTACTAAGTGTGGGGTTGAATTGCGCTTTAGGGGCAAGGCAGCTAAGGCCTTACTTACAGATTCTGAATCAGCAAGCACCGTTTTTCGTGAGCGCTTATCCGAATGCTGGTCTTCCAAATGAGTTTGGGCAATACGATGAGGGTCCGGAAGAAATGGGAACACAGATTAATGAATTTTTAAAGGAAGGATTGGTAAACATTCTTGGCGGATGTTGTGGTACCACTCCAGCTCATATTAAAGTGATAGCAGAGTTAGCAAAAAAGTATAAACCAAGGGAGGTCAATAGTCCATGGTCGACTGTCCATTGACTATTGACTATCGACTATCGACCTTATAGAGAATCAACACATTATGGCTTTTAAATTTGAAGGGTTAAAGGTTTGGCAGAAATCGATTGAGCTTTCAGGAGAGATCAGCGAGTTGACTGAGAAATTTCCTAAGAAGGAGCTATTTGTTCTTACGTCTCAAATTCAGCGTGCTTCCGACTCTATTGCATTGAACATTGCCGAAGGGTCAACTGGACAAACCAACCCCGAGTTCAAGAAGTTTCTTGGATATGCATTGAGATCAGCAATAGAGGTAGTTAGCTGCTTACACTTAGCTCGGAGAAGAAAATTAATCGATCAGGAGGAATTCGAACGTTTCTATCTTATTTTAACTGATCTGGTCAAAAGTATTCAAGCATTAAGAAATTCTATCAAATAAATGAGCAAAGAAATCCCTGATAACTCTGGTCTATTGTCCATTAGCCATAGTCTATCGACAATGGACAATCGACCATTAAAACTAAGCGGCCTAGAAGCTGTAACTGTTTCCCCTGCTTCTAACTTCGTTAATATTGGTGAACGAACCAACGTTACGGGTTCGGCCAAATTCCTAAAATTAATCAAAGAAGATAAATTTGATGAGGCATTATCGGTTGCCTTAGATCAAGTGCGTGGCGGGGCGCAAGTGATTGATGTGAACATGGACGAAGGCATGTTGGATTCTGAATCTGCCATGGTGCGGTTCTTAAACCTGATGGCTTCAGAGCCCGAGATAAGTCGAATCCCTGTAATGGTCGATTCATCGAAGTGGGAGGTAATCGAAGCTGGATTAAAATGTTTGCAAGGGAAAAGCATTGTAAATTCCATCAGCTTAAAAGCAGGAGAGGAAGAGTTTCTTCGGCAGGCAAAATTAGTGAAGCGATATGGTGCCGCCACGGTGGTTATGGCTTTTGATGAAGTTGGTCAGGCAGATACGTATCAACGAAGAATTGACATTTGTAAAAGAGCATACGATATCCTTACCCAGAAAATAAATTTCCCTCCACAGGATATCATTTTTGATCCAAATATTTTCCCGGTTGCAACAGGAATTGACGAGCATCGAAATTATGCACTCGATTTCTTCAAAGCAACTAAGTGGATTCGTACCAACCTACCGCATGCACACGTGAGTGGTGGAGTAAGCAATGTGTCGTTTAGTTTTCGGGGCAATCAGTTAGTCCGAGAAGCGATGCATTCTGTCTTCTTGTATCACGCCATCAAAGAAGGCATGGATATGGGCATTGTCAATCCGGCCATGCTTGCTGTATACGATGATATTCCTAAAGATTTGCTTGAACGTGTCGAAGACGTTCTGCTCAATAGGAGAGAAGATGCCACCGAGCGCCTGCTTGAGTTTGCTGAAACTGTAAAAGGATCTGCAAAAAAGAAAGAGCAAGATGATGAATGGAGGAAGGGCACAGTGGAAGAACGATTGACCCATTCGTTGGTGAAGGGTGTAATCGAATTTATTGAAACGGATATCGAAGAAGTCAGGCACAAGTTTGACAAGCCGCTGCATGTGATTGAGGGGCCATTAATGAATGGAATGAATGTCGTGGGTGATTTGTTTGGTGCGGGAAAAATGTTTTTGCCGCAGGTCGTGAAGAGTGCCCGAGTCATGAAGAAGGCGGTAGCCTACCTGACACCATTTTTAGAGGAAGAAAAAATTAGAAGTGGTCAGGTTGGAAAGCCGGCAGCCAAAATACTTATGGCCACCGTAAAAGGAGACGTTCATGATATTGGAAAGAACATTGTAGGAGTTGTATTGTCGTGTAATAACTACGATGTAGTTGATCTTGGAGTGATGGTGTCCACTGAAAAGATCATTGAGGCCGCCAAGCGTGAGAAAGTGGACATCATAGGATTGAGCGGTCTAATTACGCCCTCACTAGATGAAATGGTCCATGTGGCCAAAGAGATGGAGCGAGAAGGAATGGTTTTGCCGTTGCTAATAGGTGGGGCGACTACTTCGCGTATTCATACAGCCGTGAAAATTGATCCTGTCTATAGTGGCCCGGTAGTTCATGTATTAGATGCTTCTCGTTCCGTACCCGTTGCGAGCGAGTTTATCAATCCCGATACAAGAGGTGCATTTAAATCCCGCGTCAAAGAAGAGTACGTCAAATTGAGAAGTGAGCATGAGGGCAGACAACAAGCTAAGAACTACATCTCACTCCCTGAAGCAAGAAAAAATAAAGTCAAAATAAACTGGAGTAATACCTCCATTAGCAAGCCGAGCTTCTTGGGTAAAAAAGTACTGGTTAACTATCCGCTCGAAGAAATAGCAAAATACATCGACTGGACTCCGTTCTTTCAGACATGGATGCTATTTGGTCGCTATCCGGATATTTTCAATGACGAGAAAGTAGGAGTAGAGGCGCAAAAACTTTTTGACGATGCACAAGTGATGCTGAAAAGAATTGTAGCCGGAAGGAAACTTTCAGCAAACGGAGTATTGGCTTTTTATCCTGCCAATAGCACTGAAACGGATGACGTGCAGTTGTATGCAAAAGACGGTTTGAATCAGCTTGCAACACTTCATTTTTTGCGCCAGCAGAATAAGAAAGCAAAAGACTTACCAAATTTTTGTCTTTCAGATTTTGTTGCTCCGCAGAGTTCAGGGAAAGAGGACTACATTGGGATATTTGCAGTGACAACCGGCATTGGTTTAGAGAAATTAGTCGAAGAGGCCAAAGCAAAACAGGACGATTATTCCGAGATTATGGCTAAAGCGCTTGCGGATCGATTAGCAGAAGCATTTGCCGAACTGTTACACGCAAAAGTCAGGAAAGAGTACTGGGGATATGCTGCCAATGAGAACCTGACTGCGGAAGAAATGATCAAAGAAACTTATCAAGGTATTCGTCCTGCCCCGGGTTACCCCGCTTGTCCTGACCACACTGAAAAGCGAACAATTTTTGAATTGCTGGAAGCCGAAAAGGAAGTGGGTATCACATTAACCGAGTCTTTTGCTATGTTTCCAACTGCGGCAGTGAGTGGTTATTATTTTTCACACTCCGAATCAAAATATTTTGGACTGGGGAAGATTGAGAAAGACCAAGTGGCAGAATACGCTCAGCGTAAGGGGATGAGTTTAGAGGAAATGGAAAGGTGGTTGAGTCCGAATTTAGCATATTGAAAAGTGTTGATGTTTTGACGTGTTGACGTGTTGAAGTGTTGAGGTTGCAAAATGTTCTTGTTTTAAAAATAGTCTTTAGTCGTGGCAAAGATTGAGAAGTTTGAAGACTTGAAATGTTGGCAGGCAGCCAGAGAGCTAGTGAAAATGGTCTATGTAGGTTGTGAAGAAGGGAAGTTCGTTAAGGACTTTGATACCAAAAGTCAAATGAGAAGGGCAGCCTTGTCGACAATGAATAATATTGCTGAGGGATTTGGCAGGGGAAGCGATAAAGAGTTTATCCGATTCTTGGAGATTGCACAAAGTTCCGCGATGGAAGTAAAAAGCATTACCTATGTATTGATCGATTTGAACTATTTACCGGAAGATAAGATAATAGAGATAAGTAAGAAAGCAGAAGAAACCAAAAGTATAACTCTCGGTCTCATTCGTTATCTACGAAACAAAAAGTAACATCAACACTTTAACACATCAACACTTCAAAACATCAGCACATGAAAGTAACTGATCACATAAAAAACGCCAACGGCAGAACTCTTTTTAGTCTTGAAATTCTTCCGCCTTTGAAGGGAGAGAATATCAGAACCTTGTTTGATAACATGGACCCATTGATGGAATTCAAACCTCCGTTTATTGATGTAACGTATCACAGAGAAGAGTATGTGTACAAGAAAAAAGAGAACGGGCTATTAGAGAAAAGATCAACACGTAAGAGGCCGGGCACAGTGGGTATTTGCGCAGCTATTCAAAACCATTATAAAGTAGACACTGTTCCTCACATTATTTGTGGCGGCTTTAATAAAGAAGAGACGGAAAACGCGTTAATCGATTTGCAATTCTTAGGCATTGATAACGTGTTGGCGCTACAGGGGGATGCCATTAAATCTGAAGCTAAATTTATACCTGAACCGGATGGCCACCGATACGCATCCGAGTTGGTAGAGCAAATTGTGAACATGAACAATGGCAAGTTTATTGATGAAGACTTGCAGCACGCCACGCCCACGAATTTTTGCATTGGTGTATCAGGCTATCCTGAAAAGCACTTTTCCTCTCCGAATCTGAAAACGGACTTAAAATTTTTAAAGAACAAGGTGGATTTGGGCGCGGAATATATTGTTACACAAATGTTCTTTGATAATAAGGCTTATTTTGATTTTGTAGACAAGTGCCGAGAAGCGGGGATCACTGTCCCTATCATTCCAGGCATTAAGCCAATTACCGCAAAGGTTCAAGCCAATGTGCTCCCAACGATTTTCCACATTGACCTACCCGAAGAACTTGCCGATGAAATTGAGAAATGCAAAGATAACGCAGCGGTAAAGCAATTGGGAATAGAGTGGTGTGTAAATCAATCCAAAGAGCTGATGAAATTTGGTGTGCCATTAGTTCACTTTTATTCCATGGGCAAATCTGATCCTATTTATAAAATAGCCAAGCAGTTGTTTTAGAACAATTCGGCAGGACGCATTCGTAAAAAATCTTCCCACGGCATGGCTCCGCTTCCGATCAAAAAGACTTTGTCGGGTTTCATTTCTTTTTGAAAAGCTGCCATCCCAGAGGTTTTTTGTTTTGCTCCACTTTTGATCTCCAATCCAATCACTTTGCCGCGTTGTTCCAACACAAAATCCACCTCGTGGTTTCGGTGCCGCCAATAATGCACATTGAACTTGTCGCGAAGCGATTCGTTGATCAGAAATGCTCCGATGGAAGACTCTACAAAACGACCCCACAATTCAGGCTTTGCAAGAGCTTCGCTTAGTGTTTCGGAGCGTTGCACCGTTAATAGGGCATTATTGTGAACTTGAAATTTCGGGCTGGAGCTGCGCACGGACAATTTGTTAGAAGAAAATTTTTCAAGTCCACCTAATAACCCTGCCGTATCAAGCAGGTGCAAATAGTTGGCGAGCGTAGTGGTGTTTCCGGCATCTTGTAATTGTCCTTGCATTTTGGTGTAAGACAAAATCTGACCGGAATACGTGCATCCCAATTCAAAGAGCTTCCGCATCAAGGCGGGCTTGTCAACACGTGTGAGCATTAGTATGTCGCGTGAAATACTGGATTCTATGAGGGAGTCCAAAACATAGTTTCTCCATCGTTCTGGGTCATTGATCAGCGAGGCAGCTCCCGGATAGCCTCCAAACCAAGTATATACATTGGCATCCCAGCCAAAAGCTGCATTCATTTCTGGGAACGTCCAATGCCCCATAAAAATGGTTTCGAAGCGACCCGCTAGAGATTCGGTGAGGCCGTGTTGCAATAGCAACCGCGAAGAGCCCAGCAACAAAACTTTGACTTGTGTTCCTTGCTGCGTATCCAAGTCCCAATTCTTTTTAATCACCTCGCTCCAATTGCCAATTTTTTGAATTTCGTCAATCACCAATATAAAATCAGCTGACTCCAATTGCTTGACGCGCTCACGAGCAACATTCCATTGCTGGTCAATCCATACAGGATTAGAGTTGGTGTCATCGGCTGAGACAAACAAATACGGATTTTTTAAGTCTCTTAAAACTTGTGTCACTACAGTGGTTTTTCCCACTTGACGTGGGCCATAGATAGCCAGAATGAGCTTTCTTGGTTCTTTTAGCCTATCTACAACTTGTTGATAATGAGTGCGAATGAATGAATTTGGCATTTTGCTCAATATGTTGAGTAAAAATACTCAATGTATTGAGTAAATTGTAATTGACTTGAAAACATTTTGAGGCGATAACAAAAAAAGGGCCGAAGCCCTTTTTTTGATAATTTAAGAAACTACTAATTAATTCTAACAGATGGGTAGTTTGCAACAACCGCCTGAGGGACTGTAGCACCGAATCGTTGATTAATCGATTTTATAACCTCATTTGCCACGAGAGCGGCTCCTTGTCCGTTCGGATGTATTCCGTCTGACGAGAAAATACTGCTGAACAGTGAGCTTGGGCTCAAGCTCAATGGAACTAATGTAGCGCCCCCAACTCGTATACCTAAAACACCGTCTGCTGCCGCTATCCCGGCAGGGGTTAACGCCAACTGTGTCGCCTGACTAGTTGTCAATCCAAAGAGGTTGGCATACAAGGGGTGAGTATCAACAAGAGTCAAATTTGATCTTGAAGCCACTTGAGCAGCAATGATTCCATTTAACTGAGCTGTTCTGGTAATGATGTTTACTTGCTCGCTTAGCGTTAATGTAAACTGATCGGGAACAGCTACCCCTACTCCAATCACTGAGTTTGGATTGCCAGGCGTTTGCAATGTACCAATTACCTGAATCGCAGTTAATGGGTAGCGGTCATTTGCATCGGCTTGGCGAATGCTTGGTAAGCCCAAAGCCGATAAGCTTGTAAGCGATTCGTCAGTAATTACTGGCGCATTATTACCTGCTACGAACTGGATAGTCCTGCGGACACGTTCAGAGTCTGGTATCAAACCGGCAGTTACCGCTGCTTGCAGGCCTCCATTATAAGCTGCATATGCACCATTAACAGCTGTGGCTGTTGCGGCATCCAATGGTATTATCCTAAATCCTGCGGCCGTTAGCGAAGTTGTCACCTGAAAGAATGGTAATGTTGTGATGGGCGGGATGTTTAATACAAAACCAGGCTTATTTCCCTGGCTTAGTGCGGTAAATATGGCACCGATGGCAGCCGAAAAGGCATCGGTAGACGTCAGCGTACTTGGATTAACCGGATTAAATGTTTCACCAGCAGCACCGCCATTTACAGCATACCCTAAAACATCGTTGTCACCCATCCAGAATGTAAAGAAACTTGAGTTAGCCGCCACTGCATCGCTTAGCATGCTTGCACTTGCATTTGACTGAAATCGGCCAAAGAACGGATTGGCAGCTCCATAGCCAGCCACAGCGGCATCAATCAAGCGCGCACCAGGTACTCCAAAATTAGAGATACTCCCAGTTGAAGTGGTGAGCGGTGAACCTGTTCTGAATAAAATCGCCTGTGACGGAGGTGCTCCAGTTGTCGTATTGATGTACGAGCGGCCTCGTAAGGAGCCGTCAGTGTTCGTTGATCCACTAAAGCCATCCCCAGAAGAGATAAGGGGTTGGTTGAACTGGCCTCCGCCTGTTAGTGCCAATTGACTTGCGATAATATTAGGGAAGGAATAGGATTGCCCTGCTGGGTAAAGAGCACCGTCTGTAAAACCAGCCGAAGTAGACGAACCAATGGCTACATACTTCGAAAAATTGGCAGTCCCTGGGCTGGGGGCAACGACTGCGGGAGCAGAAGACTTACGCTGTTTTATAAGTTCATCTTTTTCGCAAGAAATGGCTAAAAATAAGAAGGCCAGTACAAGCAATTTAAAATTGAATTTAGATTTCATAGTATATATCAGTTAAAAAACTCGTCAAACGTAAGTTGCAAATAGTAAATGCCTCCAAGTGATGGGTTGGCAAAAGAAGTGGTGTAACGTTCGTTTAAAATGTTCGAGCCTCCAATTTTTAAAATCGTTTTGATGGAAGGTATTTTATAGCTTATCTGAGCATCTAACGTACCGAATTCGGGAACGACACCAACACCGATTGCGGATTGCCAGATGAAGGCATCCTGCCATCTCCATGTGACATTAAAACCAAATTTCTTTGTTACGGCTCGGTTACTAAAGTTTAAGTTGTACCTATATCTAGGCGTGTTGAAGTCAACTTGTAGCCCTTCTTTGATTAACTCTTCTTGCGAAATCAATTCGTTGTAAGAAACATTACCACCAACTTTATAGCCCTTTGGCAATGAATAATCTATTTGTAATCCCCAGCCCTGCGATTGAATCGTGCCCTTTGCGTTCACATCCAAAGCATACCGTTGGGTAGCGACAGTGCGCTGCACAATCGCTGTTTTTCCCGCATCAGAATTCGGGTCAAAAGGGCCTGGGTCATTTCTCAATCCATTTGGTATGGCCTGTATCACATCAATTTCTGCAGCAAAATCAACATAGTTATTATAAAAATAATTTCCGTCAACCAAGAGTTTCCCATCCAAAAATAGACCACGATAACCAACCTCTATTGTCCTTACTTTTTCAGATTTGTATTCGTCAAAAACCTCCGTGGCAGGTTTTAACAAAGAGATGTCTCCCGCAGCCTGTGCATCATTGGCACTTTGAGTCTTATAGATTGTATTCGTTTTTTGCTTGTACCGATTTACCAACAATTCGTTGCGGCCAATAAGCCTTCTAGATACAACGTCCAAGTCAATAAACTGATCTTGTGTAGTTGGAATGCGGAATCCTTGTTGTGCAGAAAGACGTATAAAGTGGCGATTGTTTATTGACTTAACAATAGACGCTCGGGGAGAAAATTGACCAGCAAAGAACTCACTCTTATCATAACGGACAGAACCTTGAACACTTATACCGGATGCAGCAAACTCTTTGGAAGCTTGCAGATAACCACCGAATTCATTATAACCAATTTCCTTGCCATCATTATCTAATGCAAAAAGTGTTCCCTCTGAATTGAGAGAGTACCTTCTGAAATTCCCACCAACAATCAAGTTCACCCAGCTAATTTGGTTCTTGAAATTATATGATCCTTCTGCATGCCAAAGTGACGACTTGTCTAAGAACTTTGCACCGCCATTTGCTATGGATAGATTTCTAAGTGAATCAACCTTTCTGTTAAACAGTGGAGAACCAGGTAAGTAACGCGCATCTTGGTCTGCGTTTGCTGCATTGCGCGCTACGGTATGCGCGGCTTCATTAGCCAAACCACTTGTTCTTGCACCAAGGTATGCTGGTATATAGCTTGGGATATAGAATTGTTGGTTTATTCTTGAGGCTACTGTATTGGCTGCATAGCTATCGCCAGAGTTTTCTTGTGTAGTGTATCCGCGTATATAAAAATTAGAGCCTTTCAATTCTATTTTACCTGTCGCGATTACGAAATTATCTAACACAAACCGATCATTTGCTGTATAAACAGTACTTCCATTACCCCAATTTACCTGTGCGATAACTTCGAGTTTGTCATTAACACGATAATGTGCAGCTCCCCCGAGCTTTATACTTTGGGTTTTATTACTCACAAATGATCTCTCAGTAAAACCTCTTGGCGTCAAATCACCATCAGCACCAGTCGGTAGAATAGCGGCAAATCCAGCAAAAGTAGGGCTCGCGGCCAAAGACCCAAGATTAAAAAGAAAATCGCCATAAGTATTAACACCATCATAGACTCGGGCATCAGGAGTTCTGTCTGGTGCCCCATTTTCTACAATTCCACTGCTCTGGTCGCGTGTATCAACTCCTCTGAAGTCATTGGCCAACAAATAAGATCCAGTAATCTTAAATGCAAACTTGTTATTGAATGCCTTTGCGTACCGAAAGCCATAGTCTTGATAAGGAGAAAGATTGTCATCTCTGTGGTCAATGTGGTTCACGCCAAATTTTGTATAGGCAGAAAGACCCTGGTAATCAAACGGGCTTTTACTATTCATCAGCAATATGCCTTGCAATGCGTTGGGTCCATACAGTGCTGAAGAGGGCCCAGGTAACAACTCTGCACTTTCAAGATCAAGGTCATTAATACCCACAATATTACCAACCGGGAAATTTAGACCAGGTGCTTGATTGTCAACGCCATCAATCAACTGAACAAATCGAGTATTTCCGTTCGAACCAAAACCGCGAGCATTAACGCTTCTAAACGTCAAACTCTGAGTACTAAAGTCAACTCCTTTGAGATTCGCTAAGCCATCATAGAATGACGCGGCTGCAGTATTTTTTATCGCCAATAAATCCATCTTTTCGATGGAGACTGGCGACTTGAGCACGTTCTCCTCAGCTCTAGAAGCCGATACCACCACCTCTTGACCAAGAAGTGATTCTTCTTCCAAGGTGATTTCTAGTCCTGTTGTATTGGCATCCTTTATTTCCAGCTCTTGGGTGCGAAACCCAATAAATGAAAAAACTAGAGTAAGGGGGGGTGCCTGGTTTACTTTTAGATTGAATTCGCCCTTCACATCGGAAATTGTGCCGATCACTTTTCCTTTTACCACTACGTTTACACCCGCTAACTTTTCCTTAGTAGTACCATCCGTTACTTTGCCCGATATGGTCGTTTGAGCCATCAGGCTGGCCGTACCGAACACCATAAAAAGTAGTGGCACAACTGCTTTATAGTAGATTTTATTCATACAGTATATTTGGTTTAATGCCTAAAACTACAAGAAAAACGATACATACAAACGATTGATATTAACTTTTTTTTAAATCGTTTGCGAGAAAATGTTAAGACGATATAGCAATTAGGCCTTCTCGGCAGAAACTTGTTTGGCTAATCGTTCACATAAGGCATTAATCTCTCCACACATTTGCTCATCGCCCGTTGAACTCAAGATGCTCTGTGCCAGACCGCCCAAGCAATCAATGTAGAACCGTTTCATTTCTTCCACCGGCATCTCTTTACTCCAAAGATCTATGCGCATAGTATTTTTTTGAACGTGATCCCAAAGAGAGATGCTGATGGCCTTGGTTTCACTTAGCCCCGGATCGGGTTTTTCGGTAGCGTCCCACCAAATTTTTTCAGGAATGTTATTATTATCTAGTTCTACTCTAAAATTGATTTCGGAGGTTTTCATTATAATTTGAAAATTTGAAGATTCGGTGATTTAAAGATGAACCAGAAGGACTAAAACTTTTATTGTAGTGGTTCGACTCGTTTGACAGTAACTTTCTGCCCCTCGTAAGAATAATTCACTCCTTTTTTTCTGGTAAGTTCCCTTTGTTTCATCATTAGTTCTAAGCGTTGCTCTCCTGTTAGCCTCAGCCAAGCTTCTTCATTTTCACCTAGATGGTGATTTTCAAAATTAGTTTTTACTACTTTCATCTTACCTGCAAATTAAGCAAATCATTACAATACCATTTTAGGAATTTCGCCATCAATAAATAGTTTACCTTCTGTAGCATTTTTTATTTGTTCTATAGATACTCCGGGTGCTCTTTCTAGTAGCTTAAATCCGCCTGAAGGAAGAACATCAAGCACAGCCAAGTCGCTGACAATTTTCTTTACACAACCTAACCCCGTTATAGGTAAGCTACATTTTCGTAATAACTTAGATGCACCCTCCTTACTACAATGCTGCATGGCTACTATGATGTTTTTTGCCGAAGCAACCAGGTCCATTGCGCCACCCATACCCTTCACCATTTTACCTGGTACTTTCCAATTAGCGATGTCACCCATTTCAGATACTTCCATGGCGCCAAGAATTGTCAAATCAACCTTGCCACTGCGGATCATTCCAAAACTCTCTGCGGAACTAAACAAGGCTGAGCCAGGCATCATGGTGATGGTTTGTTTGCCCGCATTAATCAAATCGGGGTCAATATTTTTTTCTAGTGGAAATGGCCCGATGCCGAGTAGCCCATTTTCCGATTGCAGAACTACATTCATGTTTTTCGGGATGTAGTTTGCGACCAATGTCGGAATACCAATCCCCAGGTTGATGTACATTCCGTCTCGCACTTCTTGTGCGATTCTTTTTGCAATCCCAACTTTGTCCAACATATTAATTTTCGGTTATCGTCTTTTGTTCAATCCGTTTCTCGTAGTTAGTGCCCTGAAAAATTCGATGCACGTAGATGCCCGGTGTATGAATTTCGTTCGGGTCTAATTCGCCAACTTCAACTAGTTCTTCGACTTCTGCTATAGTAATGTTACCTGCCGTGGCCATCATTGGATTAAAATTTCTGGCTGTCCCCTTATAAATCAAATTTCCAGCCGCGTCTCCCTTCCACGCTTTCACAATCGCAAAGTCGGCCTTAAGCCAATTTTCCATCAAGTAGGTTTTGCCTTCAAATACTCGCGTCTCTTTTCCTTCCGCTACTTCCGTGCCGACACCCGCAGGCGTGAAGAACGCAGGAATACCTGCACCACCTGCTCGCACTCTCTCAGCAAGCGTACCTTGTGGTATCAACTCAACTTCTAATTCCCCTGACAAGAGTTGTCTCTCAAACTCTGCATTTTCGCCTACATACGATGAAATCATTTTTCGAACCTGCCTCGTCTTTAGCAATAGGCCTATGCCAAAGTCATCCACGCCTGCGTTGTTTGAAATACACGTGAGTCCTTTGATCCCGTTTCTCAGCAGTGCCGAAATACAGTTTTCGGGGATGCCACACAATCCAAAGCCACCTAACATGAGAACAGCATTGTCAGAAATATCTCGAACGGCCACGTCCGCATTCAATACACGTTTGTCAATCATAGAATATGCGGTTAACTAATTTTTAACACCTCCAAAATTATCAATAATTATGATGCTGCGGAATCTTGGTCTAATTTGCAACCTGGAAATCATTAGTTCGATGTAGCCGATGGATCGTTTGAAAATGAACATAGGTTTTCTGGTATTTTGTACTCTAGCAGCTCTTGTTCTTCATGCGCAAGATGATGTTCCTTTTATGCCGGCTGATCAGTTCGAATCAAAAATTGATATGGTTTTTAAAAAGAGAGAATCCGCAGACCACTCTACCTATACCTTTTCAGACGGAACTCAGCCCAAGAAGACGACTAACGCACCTATTGCCTTCTTAATCATTAACTTTAAATTGCTAAGGGCAAATGGCGAAGTAAAAGTGAAGGTAATAAATGGCCGATCAGAAAGAGTCAGTAGGATAAGTGTAGCCAACCCGATGAAATTAGAAATCGGATTTATTGAGGACGTTCGAAATGGCAGCGAAGGAGCTGAGCGTGTATTGCTCTTTTTAAACGATGAAAAAAAGCCCATTCGAAAAGTTGTTTTTAAAATTGCAGAAGATGGATCCTACTTCGTGAATGGCGAGAAACGCGGAAAGTTCTGAATAAATAGCGTAGTGGTTTTAGATTCACTTTGCTATTTTCGCCCGATTTAAAAAACTAGTTACAAATATAGAATATAAATTATGAGATTTCTTGCAGTAGTCGTAGGGCTGTGTTCTTTTCACTTGATGTTTGCACAGCACCAAAGGCAGCCTAGTGCAGCGGAGATTAAACTCAAACTCAATAAGCTGAATTTTTTAGGATCCGTTCTTTACGTGGCGGCTCATCCCGATGATGAAAACACCAGAGCAATAGCTTTTTTAGCCAACGATAGACTGGCTGCCACAGCATATCTCTCGATGACAAGGGGAGATGGTGGCCAAAACTTAATCGGTTCAGAAATACGTGATCAATTGGGCTTGATTCGTACGCAAGAACTTTTGGCAGCCAGACGAATAGATGGTGGGCAACAATATTTTACCAGAGCAAATGATTTTGGGTTTTCAAAAAATGCGAAAGAGACGTTTGAGATTTGGAATAAAGACGAGATACTCTCGGATGTAGTGAAGGTGATCAGACAGTTTCAGCCCGATGTTATTCTCACGCGTTTTCCGCCAGATGAGCGAGCGGGGCATGGGCATCACACCGCCTCTGCTATCCTGGCACAAGAGGCTTTTGACTTGTCCAATGATGCTACAAAATATCCTAAGCTTGTGGAGGACTTCGGTGTTTGGCAAGTGAAGAGAATGTACACCAACACAGGACGTTGGTGGAATCAAACCATTAATGAAAACACACCCGGAATACTCGCGGTAAATGTGGGCGGATATAACACGCTACTTGGTAAATCTTACTCTGAGATTGCGGCCCAAAGCCGTACACAGCACAAGAGTCAGGGATTTGGCTCACCCGGCAGAAGGGGAGATGCGATGGAATTTTTTGAATTCGTAAAAGGCACTACTTCTACTAAAGATTTCTTTGAGAATGTAAACACAAGTTGGAGTCGTTTGAAGGGAAGTGAGAAGATCCAGCCATTGGTTGACAAAGCAATAGCAGAGTACAAATACGAAAACCCATCTGCCTCACTGCCGTTGCTTGTACAAATCAGGAAGGAAATTAGCGCTCTGCCTTTTTCGGTCTGGCGTGATAGAAAGTTGAAAGAGGTGAATCAGCTCATTCAAGACTGTGCCGGATTGTATGTTGAAGTAGTGGCAGGCACGTATTGGGGCACCTCTGGCGAATCGACAACTGTTAATTTTGAAATCATTAATCGGTCACCAGCCGAGGTTACGATGACAGGGATTCATTCCGATGCGATATTGTACGATACCACATTCTCGACAGTCCTTAAAAACAATGTTCCTTTTGTTAAGAAGTCAACTCACTCACTGGCTGCCACATTGCCTTACTCAAGTCCATATTGGTTAAAGGAGCATCACTCAATCGGGTTGTTTATCGTGAATGATCCCAAAATGATTGGCAAGCCTGAAAACGATCCTGCAGTTGTTTTCAATGTTAGGTTTGTTATTAATGGCGAAGCAATCAATATTCCTGCCCCTTTGGTTTACAAATGGACAGATCCTGTGAAGGGCGAACTCATGAGACCATTTGAAATTGTACCTCCGCTGTTTGTCAATCTTACCAAGCCGGTCTATATTATCAAAAATCAAGATCCACAAGAAGTTACGGTGCTATTGAAAGCAACCAAAGATGGCGTAAACGGAAAGATTAAACTGGAGTTGCCAAAAGGGTGGAAATCAGTGCCTACCTCGATACCCATAGACTTGGCAAAAAGAGGACAAGAACAGTCGGCAACCTTCCGTGTAATTGCCAGTAAGGACGAATTGAATGCAACCTTGAAAGCAGTCGCAGAGATCAATGATAAGGCGTACGACTATTCACTCCAGCTAATCGATTACGATCATATTCCGACACAAACATTGATGCCAAAGGCTGAGGCAGAAGCATTGCGCATAGATTTGAAAAAGGAAGGGTCGGTTGTCGGTTACATACGCGGAGCTGGTGATGATGTACCGGCAAGCTTGCGCAATATGGGCTATGAAGTTTGGGAAATGAAAAATGAAGAAGTTACTGCCGCCAATCTAAAAAAAGTGGACGCAGTAGTGCTGGGTGTTCGAACGCTGAACACCAACGAACGCATTAGATTTTTTATGCCGGAGTTATTGGAGTATGTAAAGGAGGGCGGCACATTAGTTGTTCAGTATAACACAAATAGCGACTTTGAAATAGAGAAAGATAAATTTGCGCCATACCCTATTACGCTTTCGCGCGATCGTGTCACGGAAGAAAACAGCGTGGTGCGAATTCTAAAGCCCGATCACCCAGCATTGAACTATCCTAACAAGATAACATCCAAAGATTTTGAAGGTTGGGTACAGGAGCGTGGACTGTATTTCCCCTCCAACTGGCATGAGAACTACGATGCACTGCTCTCTTGTAACGATACCGGGGAGCCAGCTAAGAATGGAAGTTTGCTAATCGCCAACTACGGACTGGGACACTATGTGTACACAGGTCTTTCCTTTTTTAGAGAGTTGCCTGAAGGTGTGCCGGGCTCTTATAGGCTATTTGCAAATTTGGTGTCATTAGGGAAGCCTAAACAGCCAATGGGCAATGTAAAAGCTAAAAGAAAGTCGAAGTAAATTGTTGATCGATTAAAATCTGTAACTTTAGCTTCGAAAAAACTCACGCAGATGGACATCACCACTGAAAAAGCGGAAATTTTGAAGCGTCTTGATCAAGTCAATGACCTTTCCTTGGTAAGCGCGATAAGAAGCCTTCTCGATTTCGGTCTAAGTAAACAAAACTTGGAAAACAATGAGATGGAAAATTCTATCAACCGTGGCCTTCAGCAGGCGGAAAGAGGCGAGTTAAGACCTCATGAGGAAGTAATCGCAGAGATTAGGGATCGCTATAAGTCGTGAGTTTTTCTTTGCGATGGACTCCTGAAGCAACAAAAACGCTTCAACAAAATGCCGACTATCTGTTTAAAGAGTGGGGCGATCTGGTTGCCAATGATTTTTTAGATCGAGTAGAGGGGTTGCTAGATTTAATTAAGCAAAACCCTCGTATTTACCCACTACACAGTTCATCAAAGACTGTACATAAATGCATCGTCAACAAACGAATTATTTTGTTTTTCGAAATCAAGAGCGATAACTTCATCAACTTGCTTACATTCTGGAACACCTACTAGGATCCGGAGAAATTAAAATTATAGTTCTTTTATGGAAGAAAAGCCCCCGGTCTTTACCTCTTGGAATAGCTGGTACTGGTTAGTGCTCGCGGTGATGGCGTTTCAGGTGGTACTATTCTATTTCCTTACCCAGTCTTTCAAATGAATGTAGTTGATTGGATTGTTCTTTTCGGAACTATTTTTTCCATCGTACTATATGGCGTTTGGAAAACAAGAGGATCAAGAAATATTGAAGGCTATCTTAAGGGAGACAACACCATGAAGTGGTGGATGATCGGAGTATCCATCATGGCTACCCAGGCAAGTGCGATTACTTTTCTTTCTACTCCAGGGCAGGCCATCGAAGATGGGATGCGTTTTATTCAATTCTATTTTGGCTTACCACTCGCGATGGTAATCATTTCCGTTACAATGGTTCCTATTTACTATCGACTAAAAGTGTATACGGCCTATGAATATTTAGAAACACGTTTTGACTTAAAGACTCGGACCTTAGCGGCAATCTTGTTCTTAATGCTTCGAGGATTGTCGGCAGGAATTACTCTGTTTGCTCCTTCACTTGTACTCTCAACGATATTGGGCTGGAATATTTTCCTCACTACTTTCCTGATTGGCGCACTGGTTATTATTTATACGGTATCTGGAGGGACCCGAGCCGTGAGTCTTACTCAACGGCAACAGATGACCGTGATAATGGGTGGGATGATATTGGCCGGGATTATTGCTTATCGGCTTTTGCCTGATCATGTTTCGTTTGGCGACACTATTCAGATTGCAGGGGAGTTAGGAAAGCTTAATATCATCACGACTAATTTCAGTTGGAACGATCGCTTTAATATTTGGTCGGGACTAATTGCATCGACCTTTTTGTTTCTGTCTTATTTTGGCACCGATCAATCACAAGTAGGAAGATATCTCGGTGGTAAGTCAATTCGCGAAAGTCGCATGGGACTCATTATGAATGGCCTTTTGAAGATCCCCTTGCAATTTGTAATTCTATTTATCGGAGTGTTGGTTTTTGTATTCTATCTCTTTGTTCAACCACCTGTTTTCCACAATCAAACTTTAAAAGGTCAGGCAATGCAAACAGGGCAAGCAGACTCACTTCGTTTGCTAGATAGGAGATATGATGAATTGTATAATAGAAAGCAGGTTGCTGTAAATGGTTTGGTTCAAGGTATTCAGGAAAACGATCTGAAAAGAAAAGAAGAATCGAAATTGGTGTATCAATCCATCAAAGAAGAAGAAGCCCAAATCAGAAAAGAAGTGAAAGCGAAAATCGCTGCGGCTATTCCCGGAGCTAAGACACAAGACCGCGACTATATCTTTCTAAACTTTGTACTTAACTATCTGCCGCATGGAATTATCGGTTTACTACTGGCGGTCATGTTCTCAGCGGCCATGTCTTCCATGGCTTCAGAGTTGAATGCGCTTGCCTCAACGACTACTGTTGATATTTACAAACGATCTTTCAAGCCAGAAGCATCGGCCTTACATTACCTAAATGTGTCCAAGTATTTTACCATATTGTGGGCCGTCATTGCCATGGTCTTTGCGGCATTGGCCAATTTTGCCGAAAACCTCATTCAGTTTGTGAACATTGTGGGTTCACTCTTTTACGGAACGATCCTCGGAATCTTTTTAGTCGCTTTCTATTTAAAGCATGTCAAGAGTAACGCTATTTTCATTGCTGCGCTAATAGGCGAATCGTGTGTGCTCGTATGCTACTTTTATTTCTATGAAGAAATCGCTTTTCTATACTACAATATCATTGGCTGTGTAGTAGTGGTAACACTTGCTTTATTAATTCAAGTCGCCTCTAAAAAAGAAAACCCCTCTGAGCATCTCAAAGGGGTTTAACTTGTCAAGTTGAATAAATTACTTCAATGACTTTTGAAGCTCTTCGTTCATCTTTTGATAGTCAGCATTTTTTGCTTTGATTGATTCTTCCAAAGAAACTTTAGATGTGGCCAAAGCACCAGCTTTGTCATTCAGTCCTTTTTGGATGCGTGCTTTTTGGTAAAGGATCCAGAAAGCAGTTGGGTTAGCTTCCACTGCCTTATTCACAAAAGCTAACGCCTGGTTCAGATCTTTTCCGTTTTCTAAATAATACACGGCAGCATTAAAGTAGTTGTTTGGATTAACCTTTGTGTTTGCTTCTATGGACTTCATCACTTTTGCATCGAAATCTACAGTGATTGGTACTTTTACCGAGGTATTCTCCCACATGATTTGCAAGTTGGCTGATTTGCTGTTTTCAGCGAAGTCGGCAATCTCAAGTGTAAACGTTTCTACCTTTTCGGTTAGCTTTTCAGACTTAACTACAACGCGAGCTTGATCCTTAGTTTGGTCATAGCCTTCTGTGTTTCCGCCCATAGCGACATCTTTGTAAAGAATTACAGTCCAATCAGCAGCGCCAGGAATAGATAGCAACAAATAAGTTCCTTTAGGAACATCGACACCGCCAAATTTCACATCATCGCTAAATGTTACTTTTGATCCCGTGTTGGCGGCTGTGCGCCACAATTTTCCATAAGGCGTTAAAAAGTCTCCTGTAGCACCAAAGATCTTGCGGCCTTTTGCCTTAGGGCGAGAATACTCAATTTTCACCTCGGTAAGACCGACTACGTTCGTAACCGTAGAGGCTGTACTAGGTTGAGGAGTTTGCACTTGTGCCTGAGCAGCTAAGCCAACCACCAGCAATGCAATCACTAAAATGTTTTTCATATGCGTTTGTGTGTTTAATTTGAGCCGCAAATTTATAAGAATTACTTTACCAATGGCCAAACTGACTAACTCCTTTTACCAGCGGCAAGACGTTGTGAAGATTGCACATGAGTTAATTGGTAAAGTATTGGTAACCAACGTTAACGAAACGTTAACAAGTGGCGTGATTGTAGAGACGGAAGCGTATTCAGATCGAGAGCGTGGTTGCCACGCATACAAAGGAATGACTGCACGGAACAAAGTGATGTTTGACGTGGGTGGTAGAGCATATATTTATTTGTGTTATGGCATCCATCAAATGATGAATGTGGTAACCAATGAGAAAGGAAAAGCAGACGCGGTGTTAATCCGAGCATTAAAACCGTTGGCTGGAATAGAAGACATGCTACAAAGAGCAAAAACAAATTCAATCAAGGGACTAACGAGTGGCCCTGGAAAACTGACGAAAGCATTGGGCATTAGTCGAAAGTTGAATGGACAATCATTAAAAGGTTCCGAAATTTGGATAGAAGACCAAGGTATCACAATTGCAAGACGGCACGTTGTATCTTCGCCACGGATTGGCATCGACTATGCGGGGGAGGATGCATTGTTGCTCTGGCGATTTTCATTAAAAGGCAGTGAATGGGTAAGCAAATGAAATAATGAAGAGGAAAATACTAGATAATAATTGGTTGAATATTAGATGGAGATCGACTTCTTTATTGGGAATGTTACTTTTTCACTTATTGCAGTCAGTAAGTGCACAAGAATCAAATCCGTTTAAGCTAGTCAATTCCGTATATGACGAGCAAAGCCCGGTGATTAGCCCAGATGGCAAAGTGCTTTACCTAACCATTGCAAACCACCCACAAAACCTTGGCGGGAAGAAGGACTCGGGTGATATTTGGGTTTCGCTAAACTTAGGTGGCGTGTGGCAACCACCGATACATGGAGGCAAAGAAATCAATAACGAAAACTATAACGCGGCAATAGGTTTTAGTCGGGACGGTGCCATCTTGTTTCTTACAGGGCATTACTCTAAAAATGGCATTGTCAATACTCAGGGTATTTCGTACACTGAAAAAACGAGTAGTGGGTGGTCAATGCCAAAAAATATCTCGATACCATATTTCCTAAATAAGTCCGATCTGTTTAGCGCAGCGGTTGATGATGACCAAAGTGTTCTTGTTTATTCTGCTGAATCCTATTCGACTATTGGTGCAGAAGATATTTATATCAGCACAATACAAAACGGAAAATGGAGTGAGCCTTTGAATGTAGGAAAACAAATCAATACAGCTCGCCAAGAAGTAAGCCCGTGGTTAAGTGGGGATACAAAAACGCTTTATTTTGCCTCCAATGGTTGGCAAGGCCTCGGCAGCTTCGATGTTTTCAAATCAGAAAGACTAGATGATACCTGGAAAAATTGGTCAACCCCAATCAACTTAGGCAGTGCAATCAACTCTGAAGCGCGTGAGCTTTTCTATCGAAACATTAATGGAAGAGCGCTATTTACAACCACACAGGATAGTGATGGGTATGGCGACATTCGTCAACAGTTGGATGCCAACGAGCCACTGATTGTAGATACGGTGAGAAAAATAGTGGAGCAAAAGTACGTGTACATAAGTTCTAAATACGTATCGATCTCCGGTAGTGTTACCAATGTCAAGGGTGGCAACGGAATAGCGGCCAAGCTTATCTTTAAAACCGATTCAAGCTTTGTCGTTAACTCTACCAATAGTGGAAAATATCAAATTCAAATTCCTACAACGAGAACATACACGATTGAAGTTCAGAAAAAGGGGTTTGTAAATGTGGTGGAGCGATTGGATCTCAATTCGATGAAGGTAAACTCACTTCAAATGAATTTTAGATTGCAACCTATCGAAGTAGGGACTGTCGTTAACTTAAAAAGCGTATTGTTTAACACAGGTACTACTACCTTATTGGTCGAATCGTATCCCGAGCTTGATGCGGTGGTTGATTTTCTCAACGAAAACACAAAAGTAGAAATTCAGTTAGAGGGTCACACGGACAATAGAGGAGACGCCAAGAAAAATTTGACTTTGTCGCAAGAGCGTGTAGCTAGAATCAAGTCCTACTTGGTTTCAAAAGGAATTTCGGGGAAACGGGTAAAAGGCAAAGGCTTTGGAGGAACGAAACCAATTGCCACAGGGGACTCTGAAGAATCTAGAAAGCTCAACAGGCGGGTGGAATTCCTAATTGTGAAGAGTTAGAGTTGTTGTCCTCCTATAGAACACTATCGCTTGTTCAACGGGCTAATTGAGTTTGTTTCCCGGGCAAGGGTCACAACGACCAAATCGTTACAAAGAACAAGATCGCCCGGTACACCTCCAGTGCAAACTTTAGAAACAAAATCATAAGACCTGCTTTTAAAAAAAGCCGCCATCCTCGCTCGCCATAGAATACACCTCCGGAACGGAGTAGAAAATAGAGATTGGTAGAAATAAAAATCGCTGTAAGTACTTCTTCATTGAGATATTGGCCTAGTCCAAAAAACGCGGCTAAAATGGATAGGACAATGGCATTTACGAATAGATTAAAGCAGGCCAATTCAACAAGGTAGCCTACATGATCTGTGAAGAATCGATTCCTCTTCTGATACAAGAGATTTAATGGAAGAGAGCCGATAAACACAAAAATCATTACCATTAGCTTAGCAAATCCGGTTGTCTTTAGATTATATACTAAACTGAAACTACTTAACTCCATGCCCAGGCTAACGATCTTATGTGCAATAATTGGTTGATAGAAACCACGAAAGGGCGATAGCAATTGTGTGTTAAGTGATGCATTGAACAATTGAATCAGTGGAAAGAAGAAATAAATAAGGTTTAATACAAAGAAAAGGGAAGTCGGATTAAGGTACTTTACCCGCCTTCCTTCGGCAAATTCTCTCGATATGAATCCCGGCTTTTTCAAGACAAGCCAAAGCGTTTTAATCATTTTGCTGTCCGCAAAAGTGATGGAGATCAATACGTTATTCAAAAACGTTTTGAAGGAACGCTCAGATGCCTTGATAACTTTCTCGCCACATTGGTTACAGTAGTTTCCCTTAAAGGTAGAGCCACAACTTTTGCAGGTTATTACAGATGTATCAGGTAAATCCATATTCTGAGCAACCGCAAAGTTATCGCTTTAATTCGTTCAGCACGCGGGTGCCACGAGATCGGAAGCCTGCGCTTGCAAAGGGCAATTGATCTTCAATAAGCGGAATGATTTCGTTCTTCAGTTCCGGGTTTTCTTTCGCCAGATTGCTTAACACAGTCATAGAAAAAACGCGCACCGCAATTGGCTCCTTTGGATTAGCTAGACAATGGAAGCAAAAATCAAAAACCTTGCCCTGAAGATTTCTTGGTATAGCAACAAACTGCAACAATCTGATCGTATTTCTTTTTACGGCATTATGTACTCCTGGTTGGTTGGCAAAGTCAATCATCTTTTTTAGGTGCCCTTTGATCAATTCAGGATGGTTTTGCACGCAATAGCTAATCGGCCAGGCAGCACGTTGCGTAACACGGTAGGGGCCTTGCATGAAAATCTTGACCAAGGAGGCAAATCGCACTGTGTCAGATCCGATGTACCCAGCGATCTTGCTTGCAGTGGCTTTTGAATGTTCCTTCAGAATCAATTTTAATAAATTCATTATCAGTAATTTAGAATAAACTTAAAATCATAACTGACTGATTATTAGGTTTTATGTATTGTCTTGATTAAGTTTAGATTCAATTTAAACGGTGTGTGCTATGCAGCTACTTTTTACCATCGCTTCCATTACTTCTTTTCAGCTAGGCCTTTGCTTTTTTTGTTTTTACAAGAAGCAATATAAGCCAGCATAAGAAAGGTTAATCGAAGTATCCCATTTTAATAATAGCCAACTAGTGATGGCATGGATAGGTTCTGCTAACTTGCAGGCTTAATTTTTTATTAGTGAACTACCTATCTGCTGAGTCACTCTCCAAATCATATAATGATCGTTGGCTTTTCAAAGACATAACACTCGGCATTGCTCAGGGCGAGAAAATTGCGCTGGTTGGCGAGAATGGAACGGGCAAAACTACGCTCATCAAAATCCTTACCGGTCAGATCAAGCAAGATGATGGCGTGGTCAGCCTGAGAGATGGTATAAAGCTGGGATACCTCACCCAGCAGCCGCAGGTGGCCCCTCAACTGACCGTCAAAGAAATCCTGTTTGATGACAAGAATAAAATTGCCAAGGCTGTAGGTGAATACGAAGAGTGCATTCATGATCCACACACCACGCCTGAGCGAATGCAACATGTGCTTGAATTGATGGAGGAACTCAATGCCTGGGATTACGATGCCAAAGTTCAAGAGATCACTGGAAAGCTTGGTATTACGGATTTAGATCAGAAGTTTAAAGAGCTATCAGGGGGTCAGAAGAAGCGGATTTTTCTTGCTCAGATGCTGTTAACAGAGCCGGATCTAATCGTCATGGATGAGCCTACCAATCATCTTGACCTGGAAGCTATTGAATGGCTAGAATCGTACCTGAGTGGGCAGAACATCACCTTGCTTATGGTGACGCACGATAGGTACTTCCTGGACAATGTCTCCAAATCGGTATTAGAACTTGACCGAGGTAAGATTTATCGATACAATGGCAATTACGCCTACTTTCTTGAGAAGAAATCGGAGCGCGAGGAAATGCTGAAAACAGAGGTGACCAAAGCCAGAAACCTACTGAAGAAAGAACTGGAATGGATGCGCAAGCAGCCACGGGCAAGGGGAACAAAAGCAAAGTATCGCATCGAAGCATTTTACGAACTGAAGGATGTCGCATCGCAAAATCTGAAGCGCGACAAACTAGAGTTGGACATTCAAGAAGCTCGGCAGGGGGGCAAGATTATGGAACTCCATCATCTTACCAAAAGCTATGGCGATCGCAAAATGGTTGATAACTTCTCCTATGTATTCAAGAAGAAAGATCGAATTGGTATAGTAGGAAAAAATGGAATAGGAAAATCTACGTTCCTTGATTTGCTTACCAGCAAAACCAAGCCAACAAGTGGTGAAATGATTCCGGGTATCACTACGAAGATTGGCTATTTCACTCAAGAGGTAGAAACACTCAATCCGGCTCATAGGGTGATTGAAGAAATAAAAGAGATAGCCGAATACATTACCATGTCAGACGGCACTCAAATGTCGGCTTCGAAATTCTTGGATACTTTTTTATTCCCGCCTGAAAAGCAGTACAACTACATTGAGAAATTAAGTGGGGGAGAGAAGAAGCGATTGCAGTTGATGAAAGTGCTGATCACAAATCCTAACTTTTTGATTCTGGATGAACCGACCAACGATTTTGATATAGATACGCTCAATGTCCTAGAAGATTTCCTGGAAAAGTTCAGCGGCTGTTTGTTGTTGGTGTCACACGATCGCTACTTTATGGATCACCTGGTCGATCAATTATTCATTTTTGAAGGGGAGGGAAAGATTAAGCCTTTCAATGGTAATTATTCCGATTATCGTACCTGGCTTGAGGAGAAAGAAGAGGCTGAAAAAGCACCGATTGCCGCGAAGAAAATAGTAGAAGAGAAAAGCAGCGGAAAGAAGAAGGCAACTTTTTTAGAAAGGAATGAATTCGATCAGCTTCCACTAGAAATTGAACAGTTAGAACTACTAAAATCCGAATTCGAAACATTGTTAAATGCAGGCAGCACAGATCATCAACAGTTAGCTGGTTGGTCAACCGAAATCGGAAAATTGAACGAGCAGATTGAGTTAAAAACACTTCGTTGGATGGAGCTGGGAGAGTTGGTAAATTAAAAAAAATTAAATTTGTTCTGTCTAAGCGATTAAGATCGAAAAATGATTAAGATTCAACTAATAGATAAGGACAAAAAGAAAGACGCGCAGATACTTCAGGATCTTTCATTGACGCCCTCGCAAAGATTTATTCGGATGTTTGATCTGATTGAATTTTGTATAGCATTTTCCAAAAGTGATATAACACCTTTGAGCAACTCAGATTATCATGTAATTAATCTGAAGAAGAAGGCAACATGAATAAGTATCTAGTTGAATCCATCAAATTCCTAAAAGGTCTTGAAAAGGAGCAGGTAGAATACTTGATAATTGGAGGTGTCGCAGTAAATATCCATGGATTTCAGAGAGCTACTGGTGATCTTGATATTTGGTTTAACCCCACGAATGATAATTTTCAAAAACTATTAGCCGCTTTTGTAAGTCTGGGATATGATATTACTGAATTTCAAAGTTCAACCAAGGAATTATCGGAAGTGATAATAAGGCTCCTATTAGAATCGTTTTACATCGAATTGTTACCTTTCCTAGATGGCCAAGGAGATTTCAAAACGATCAAACAGAGAGCTGATTCAATAACTGTAGAGGGGTTAGAAATACCAGTAATTTCGTACAACGATTTAATTGCTTGCAAAGCAAACGTACACAGGGCAAAAGACTTGGAAGATATAGCCCAGCTTGAACGAAGAAAACAAGAACAAACAAGAAACACTGAAAAAGACAAAGGCCGGGAAAGCACTTGAGAATTTAGCGGCAAACCGATCACCTTTTTTCTGACAAAATTGCCTAACGAATTGGCTATAAATGGGCGTTGCTGCTCAAAAGGATTAGTCATAAACCTTTTTTTGTTTTTTGGTGCTGACAACCGTTAGTTCTATTTATTGACAAACATTTCCCTTTCATTTCGTGTTAAAAGAGCCTACCTTTGTAACATTGAAAATAGGATCATTTTGAACCAAGCTCAAGCCATTACTCTCTATCAGCCAATGTTGCACAACATTGCCTATAATCTGCTTCGTTGCAAGGCGGATGCTGAAGATGTTGTGCAAGACACTTTTGTAAAATGGCTGAGCATTGATACGACCAAAATACAAAACACAAAAGCGTATTTGATCAAAGCGGTAACTAACAACTGCCTCAATCACGTCAGTGCATTAAAAAGAAAAAAAGAAGAATATTGGGATTCGATCATGTTGTCGGAATTGGTAGTAAAGTTCAAAGAATCGGACTTTGCTCATATTGATTTCGAAAAGGAATTAGCGGCTGCTTTTAAAGTGATACAGAGCAAGCTTGAGCCACTCGAGCGGGCTACCTATTTGTTGAAGGAAGTCTTTGATTTTGACTACGAATCCATCCAAAAAGTAATTGATAAAAAAGCAGATCATTGCCGACAGTTATTTAGTCGTGCAAAAAAGAAATTGAATGAGGCGAGCCCAAAGATCAAGGCTGAATTCAATGATGCCTCTGCTTTGTTTGATACGTTCAAAAAAGCCTGTACAGTAGATAACGCCACTGAACTTATTGGCCATCTTAAGAAAGATATTGCAGAGGCGTACTTGTCTAGAAAGCAGAGCTCTTTACCCGGTAAGTAAGCGGCCATAAACTTTTTCCTTTTTTCTGTCACAAATCCGTTTCGAGATTGTCTTACAGTTAAATCAGCCAAAAGAGGCTGAATTACTGTTATTACCTTTTTAACCTAACCTGTTGACATGAAGGCAATTTTGATCTTTTTTGTAGCGCATTGGTACTTATCTCTGTTTTTTCAGACGTTCTTCCTTCACCGCTACGCATCTCACAAGGCATTTACAATGAATAAATTCACCGAGAAGGTGTTCTTTGTATTGACCTGGATATTCCAAGGCTCTAATTATTTAAGCCCCTTTGGCTACGGAGTGATGCATCGCATGCATCATGCCTATGCCGATACAGAAAATGATCCACACTCACCCAAGTATGACGAAACCATTTGGAACATGATGTGGAAAACAAAAACGATCTATTCAGATATTGCCAGCGGAAGAGTAGTTCCAGAAGCACGTTTTACAGATGGTGTTCCTCGTTGGGATTCATTCGATAAGTTCGCACGCTCTTGGCCTTCCAGAATCTTCTGGGGTGCTCTTTATTTTGCTTTTTACTGGCAGTTTGCTACTGTGTGGTGGCTTTGGTTATTGCTTCCAGTGCAATGGATGTTCAGCCCAATTCATGGCGCGATCATCAACTGGTTTGCGCACGTGTACGGCTACCGCAACTTCGAAGTAGGGGATACCTCTAAGAATTTTTTGCCTGTTGACTTTTTGATGATGGGTGAAAGCTATCACAACAATCACCACAAGTATGGCTCACGCGCCAACTTTGGTGGCATTCGCTGGCACGAAATTGACCCAACCTACCAAGTCATAAAGGTATTGGACAAGTTGAACGTGATTAAACTGGTTCAACAAAAAGAGATCAAGATGGAGCGCGTGCGCAAAGCAGCGTAGCTATTGAGCATTTAGATTAAGATATTTAAAGCCGAGGTAACTCGGCTTTTTTTATTGAACATTCTTTGCAAACAGCACATTCATCCCCTGATCAATCCTTCTCGGCTTGAGTGTCTTCGCATCTAACAACGCCCAAACGGTTCTGGATTTGGTAATCACTTTGCCATCCTTTTTCAGCTCAACAAACCGTTCAAAAGTTGCTCCTTTGGCTTCGCCTACCCAAGTAGTGCCAATCAGTCGATCACCCAAAAAAGCCTGACCCAGGTAGTCTATTTCGTGTCTCAATAGCATCCATGAGTAGCACGCACGCAGTTCGTCAGTGGAAGTCGCCATCCAGTGAGCAGCGGCTACATCCTGAACCCAACGAACAAAAACAACATTGTTAACATGGTTCAGTTCATCAATATCGGCTGGGAGTGCCACAATTTCAATTGAAAAGGGGTTAGAAGTGGTTTGGTTCATTGTGGAGGTGAAAGAATATAGCCTTAATTTGAAATTTATGTTATCTTTGTGAATTAATTATCAAATATCAATAACAAACACAATGAAAGAAGGAACAGTAAAATTTTTTAACGAAGCGAAAGGTTTTGGCTTTGTAAAAGAGACATCAACAGGACAAGAGTATTTTGTTCATGTAACGGGCTTGGTTGACAAGGTACGTGAAAATGACACCATCACTTTTGATCTTAAAGAAGGAAAGAAAGGTTTGAACGCAGTAGAAGTTCGCTTAGCAAACTAATATCTGATCACCTTAAAGTTAAAAAGCCCTACCCCGATGAATCGGGGTAGGCTTTTTTTTGACACTACAACAAACACCGCACTTGACATTCCAGGATTTTAATTTCGATCCCAAGCTTACAGAAGGTTTGGAATCCATGGGTTATAATAAGCCTACCCCCATACAAGAGATGGCTATCCCGGCCATCATGGCCAGAAAGGATTTAATTGCCTGCGCTCAAACGGGAACCGGAAAAACAGCGGCCTATCTATTACCCATTCTTAACAACATCATTCATTCTGAGAAACGACACCTTAACACACTCGTTATTGCTCCAACACGCGAATTAGCACAACAGATCGATCAACAGATTGAAGGGTTTGCTTATTTTTTAGGTGTCAGTTCCATACCCGTTTACGGTGGCGGAGATGGCGCCATATGGGAACAACAGAAGAAAGCACTAGAGGCAGGAGTTGATATCATTATTGCGACCCCCGGTCGCTTGATGGCCCAATTGGCATCAGGCGTGATAAAACTAGATGATGTTGAGCATTTGGTGTTGGACGAAGCCGATCGCATGTTGGACATGGGCTTTTATGAAGACATCATCCGAATCATCAAATACTTACCTGCACACAGACAAACGTTGCTATTTTCTGCTACTATGCCACCGAAGATTCGGGCGTTAGCAACTCGCATATTAAAGAACCCGGAAGAAATTAACATTGCCATCTCGAAGCCTGCCGAAGGAATTTTGCAACAGGCGTATGTTGTTTATGACGAGCAAAAAGAAAAACTCATCAACCATATTTTCAAAACAGGCCAATACAACAGCGTATTGATTTTTGCCTCTACTAAAGAGAATGTGAAGAAGTTGGATCGCGCCTTGCAGAAAATCGGCATTATGGCCAAAGCCATTCACTCTGATTTAGAGCAGGTAGAAAGAGAAAATATTCTGAGGGAATTCAAAAACAAAAAGCTTTCAATTTTAGTAGGAACGGATGTTCTTTCGAGAGGGATTGACGTAGAAGGAATTAGCCTAGTCATCAACTTTGATGTGCCACCGGACCCAGAAGATTATATCCATCGAATCGGCAGAACAGCTAGAGCAGCTACAACCGGAACAGCTATTACTTTCATCAATAGCAAAGATCAGCGAAAGTTTTCGCGTATCGAACAGATGATTGGCAAAGAGATTAAGAAAGTTTCGCTACCTGTAGAATTGGGCGAAGGCCCACTCTATCAACCCGAAAAAGCCCCCGAAAACAAGTATCAAAAACCGCGGGGACCAAAGAAAAATTTCGGGCACAAGCCGAGGAGATAGAAATTCAAAATTTAGGAAGTAATGGACATTTATTAGGCTGGTTTTTAGACGATAGTCTTTAATGGACATTTATTAGGCTGTTTATTTTTGAGATTTGGGTTGGATTTAGATATCTACTGTATGATGTTCTTAAGTTTGTTGTGTCAATGGTGAAACGGAAATAGGCTATGCTGGAGAGCAACCTATCAGGGATGCCTTGACGGTTCGACAAAATGTCTTTTAACAGGTCATCCCAAGGATGGCCTGTTAATATTTTGGAGAACCCTCATGCCTTCAAAAACTCGTCAATGAATTTCATTTTCCTATTCAAAGATAGTCCGTTATGATTTCGTAGTTTGTTCTTCATATCTGCAAAGTGGCCATCAATGGCATTGGTGGTGTTGGGAATGTTGAGTTCCATATTATCGTAAAATGTGAAGAGCCAAGGCAAGTTAGTCTTCAAACTTCTATAGGCACTGCGGAGCTTGCGGTGTGTGTACCTATTTTTTCCTGCTTTGTCTTTGTTACGTTCATTGAGGAAGTGTTCCCACTTTGTATGCCAGGCCGTTAGACCTCCTTCAAAACTTTCTTTGTCTGTTTTAGATAGTAACAACGCATGTTCACGTAACTCCTTGGCCGCTTGCATCTTGGACTTGCGTGTGAGGTATCGCGTAACGATAGCAACTTGATGGAACTGGCACATTTGCTTGGGTACGGTTGGCATTAAGGCGAGCAGCCCTTTCCTTCCATCGCAAACAATGGCCTTTATGTCAAGTCCGCTCTCTTTCAAAAACAAAAGCCCTGCCCCGTATAAACTGTTCGTTTCATTCTTCACGTATTGTTTATAAAGGTTCTTTCCGCTATAGGCATCTTTGAACAGCATCACTCCAAAGGTCCGTCCGAAATAGGTCGTGTCCATCAACACTACTACCGATGCTTTTTCGAGGGCTGGCGTTTTCACATTCACTTTATCCAACCTTCGTTGAATTGTTTTGATAGAGCAGCCGTACTGTTCGCTTAACTGTTGGTAGGTCTGTTTACCTTCGGTGTATTCTTGCCATAGCAAATGGCTATCCACTCGCTCGCCACCTAAGAATTGCTTACCGCAAAAAGTGCATTTATACAATTGAATACCTTTTACCTTACCATTCTTTTTGGTCATTTTAGACCCGCAGTGAATGCAGTTTTTTTATTCATAGCTTTGATTTGACCTAAAGCTATGGCATTCAATAATTTGCAAGGTTTCCAGCCTAATAAATGTCCATTAAGCCAAATTTAGCATTCAAAATTTCTGTAACCATCTTCGCATAGTATTCCTCACAGCTAGAGGCGATCTCCCGACCAACAATCCAAATCCATTTATCCGAAAAAACAGCTCCTACTTAGTGCTTTTCTTCCACTGCTGCCACTCGCTTGGATAATGAGATTAGTTCTTTCAGCATCACACCCTGGTCTTCGCGTAGGAACGCGATCTCTTTGTTAAACTTTTCGCTGACTGTGCCGAATTTCTCATTCATTGTGTTGAAGTTCTCACTCATTGTGTTGAAGTTCTCACTCATTGTGTTGAAGTTCTCACTAATTGTGTTGAAGTTCTCACTAATTGTGTTGAACTTCTCGTTCATCTCGTTGAACTTAATATCGTTTGCAGCTATTGCCCGGCTCATCATTTCAATGCTTTTATTGGCCTGCTCGGCACTCTTTTCCAAACGATCTGTTCGGTCGGTCAGCTGATCTGCCTTTTTTAAGTACTCGGCTAATAACTCAATAATCCGATCTTCTCCTTTCATATGTAATTACTTCGTTTAACGTAAACATTGATAACCAAATATACAGAATGAGACAACCTCTTACAAACACGTAAAGGTGTTGGGCTTTCAGTCGGAAAGGACTAACGAAAAAGCTTGGTTCTCTGCTTAAAATCCAAAATTTCTCTGATCATCTTGACATAGTATTCTCCGAAATCAGGGCCTACCCAATTGAGTGCCATCACTTCCTCTTCGTTCCCTTTGGCATAGTATCTATCGGCCGTTATGTAACCTGTATAATTGCCATTAAAGCTGGTCACAATTAACTTCTTTCCCGTAGCTGCGGCAATAGCTTCTAGTTTTTCTTGCGCAAATATCTCACCCGAAAAGTCAGCAGGTGTTCCAATGAATACGACATGCCCTATTTGTAAATAGGTAAGTTCACCTTGAAGAGGATTAAGTAACGAGCGAAAAACCCAATCGCGGACTTTCCAATCTTTGGCGATTCGTAGTTGCGAAGGTCCAAAGGCTATAGGAATATGAGCAGACGAAATAGAAATTGAGTCGGCTAAATTCTGATTAGTTGCTGCAACAACTCTATCTGCCAGTATTAATCCTGCTTTATCAATTCTTTCAAAATCCGTACCTTCTATACCCTTCAGTCGATGGCTACCCACCATGCCAGCCATGAATAACCCAAAATCAAATCCCCTTTTCTCCAACTGTTTGGTAAGTGCTGAAGGGTAGTCACCTGAAACTACGCGACTGAGTAACTCTACATTAGTCGGATGCGCACTATAAGTAACAATCACTGCTTTGCTGCTATCCGCACGAATGAATTTTAATCCTCGGAGTTTGCCATCCACTTGTCCGTTGGCCGCATCCAATCTATTTTCAACAAACTCAGAAGCATCATTCTCCCAATATTGGGTAGCCGATGGCAGGGAAGATGTCTTCGCTTTTTCGATGTTGTCTAGAATGTCGTTCGCGGTTTGATCGACCCATTCAGTATGGTAAGAGCCCAACGCAAGGCGCCCGACTAAACTCGCATCCCAGCCACCTAGACTGCTATGGGTGTGCGTAGCTGAATAGTAAACGAAATAATCTTTTCTTTGTCGCTTCAGCGCTTCATTCACTCTATTTTTTATTGAGGGAGGAAACAACATTAAGTCGAGTGAGACAAAAACGTTTACGCTGCTTCCATTAGTCATGGCGATCACACCTCCATATATTGAATCGTGGATGGATTCGTATTTGTCCTTGGGTGTGTAGCCCGCCATGGGCATTGAGTAGCTTGGGGTGATGTTAAATTTACTCCACCCCACTTTTACCTTGTCTTTTTGCGATTGGTTAGGATGGATGGTATCTAACCGACTGATCATCGTTTGATAAAAAGGTTGTTCTTTAAGTGGGGTTTTGTCGATGGGACCAACCAGTAACATCGCCAAGACAAACAGTCCCAGCACTGTATAAACCAGCCATTTGATGAGTTTTTTCAAAATAGATTAGTTGCCACTAAACAACAACTATCGAACCATAAATGATATCTCCTTGCCTCTTCATGCGCAGTTTTGAACCTTTAATCTTGAATTCTTAACCCTTTCGCTTTATCACCTTTTCTACAGCCTTAATGATATCATTCGGACTGAGACCGTACTTTTCCAGCAATTGCATTGGAGTACCACTTTCTCCAAAGCTATCGTTCACAGCTACCATTTCCTGAGGAGCAGGGTAGAAGCGAGCTAAGACTTGTGCTACACTATCACCCAAGCCACCGTTGATTTGGTGCTCTTCGCAAGTAACTACGCATTTAGTCTTTTGAACCGATGCGAGAATTGCCTCAACATCTAGTGGCTTAATCGTATGTATGTTTATTACTTCAGCGCTTATTCCCTTCTCTGCCAATTTCGCTTCAGCTTCTATTGCTTGCCAAACCATATGGCCGGTAGCAAAAATGGTGACGTCATTACCATCAATTAATTTGTCAGCTTTGCCAATAGTAAATGGTCGATCAGCGGCCATAAATATTGGCCAGCTAGGCCGGCCAAAACGCAAGTAAGCGGGACCCACATGTGTACCTAAAGCAAGCGTGGAAGCTTTGGTTTGATTGTAGTCGCAAGGCACGATCACTGTCATTCCAGGCAACATTTTCATCATACCGATATCCTCCAAAATCTGGTGAGTGGCTCCGTCTTCACCTAGTGTGAGGCCTGCATGCGAAGCACATATCTTCACGTTCTTATTCGAATAGGCAATCGATTGCCGAATCTGGTCGTATACTCGTCCAGTTGAAAAATTGGCAAAGGTTCCTGTGAAAGGGATTTTACCGCCTATGGTCATTCCCGCTGCCAGCCCCATCATATTGGCCTCTGCAATTCCTACCTGAAAGAAACGATCGGGAAAATCCTTTTTGAAGGCATCCATTTTGAGAGACCCGGTAAGATCCGCACAAAGTGCGACAACATTTGAATTGTTCTTTCCTAGCTCGTGGAGCCCGGCTCCAAAACCCGAGCGTGTGTCTTTCTTTTCTGTAAATGTGAACTTCGTCATGAATGGATGCTTAAGTAATTGGACGCAATTTTAGTGAATCGTTTATTCAATTCCTTCAGGTGTTAATAATATGTTAAAGCTATAACTACTGGCAGCCCAATACGTACAACATTGCATATGTCCAACTTGAGCAATACAAATAGGAGATTTTTCTTTTGGCTATTCCTTTGCCTACTGTTGGCTATCCTACCTTGGTTTATTCTGTAAGAATTGAAGCGCAGCTGATACTGTTTCAGTTGGAATTTCTTCCATCGGCACATGTCCCGCCCCCACGAATACTTTTAGCTCTGCGCCTCTGATCTCTTCCTTAAATCGGTAAGCGTTGGACACAGGTATCCATGCATCTTTCTCACCCCAGATAATTAGTGTAGGTGTTGAAATGTATCGTATGCTATCTTGCAAATCTTTTCCTGGTTGACGGAGGCGTTGCATCGTAGAAGCGCGATTTCCTTCCCTCAATATTAAGTCATAAAATCGATCTACATCCGCTTCTTTAACTTTTGTGGGATCGCCATAGACTTGTTTCAAATTCATTTTGAATAAAAAACGTGGCGTGATCTTGATCATGCTTTTGGCAATGATATCACTTTGTAAGAGTTTGAAAATGAATGGTCTGCTTTGTTTCTTGGAAGAACTGTCTGCGCTGATTTTCCAATAGCCTGCAGCGTCTATTAGGATTAGTTTTTTTATTCGTGCTGGATAGTGCAACGCCAATTTCCATGCTACCTGGCCGCCCATTGAGTTACCGGCCACAAAAAAGGTATCGACCTGTAAATGATCCGCTAAGCGAATCACTAATCGTTCATAGTCATTGGTTGAATATTTTTGCGAAGCAACAGGCCCAGTCAATCCGTGCCCGGGAAAATCGAGAGAGATGGTATGGTATCGCTTGCTCAATTCTCGCTCCCAGGCATCCCATGTATGCAGCGAAGCAAAGCTTCCATGCAATAAAAATAGAGCAGTCCCTTTTCCTTGTTGCCGAACATGGATTTTGGAACTATCCACAGTAATGTAAGAAGATTGAAGTGTTAAATAATTGGATTCCAGCTTATTAACCGGAGTGTCTACTCGGTACCAAAAGGCAACTAAAATCACTACTACTCCCAGTATAGTCAGAATGACAATCCCACCATATTTAATGATGCGTTTAAACATTTTCCTTTTACTTATTTTCTTTTTTAGGCACAGGGTCATAACCGCTTGTTCCCCAGGGATGGCATCTACCGATTCGTTTAGTACCCAGCCAGATGCCTTTCAGTACACCCCATTCTTCGATAGCTTGTATCATATACTGAGAACAGGAAGGAGCATGGCGGCAATGGCTACCCAAGTAAGGAGATATAGCACCCTGGTAAAAACGTATGGGCAAAATGAAAATTTTCTTTAACATGAATTGAATAACAAATGTACTTTTTCGCCTTCAAGCGGATAGTTCAAATATCAAATAAGTGGCTATTTTTACCAAAATTACACACAAAGTCTATGGCAAACTCAATTATAAATATTGGGGTGAAGGAAGAAAATACAGAGTACCTGAATGAGAAGATTAGGGCAACTAATTTTTTATGCCTTTTCTACGGGCTTCTCAGTTTGCCTTTTATTGCGATTGCTTACCTCTTTATTCGAGGTCTTACTTCCCTGCCAATAGCATTTTTTGTTGCCGCCTTATTTGGGGTTTTCTTTAATTATGTTTCTCTTCCAGGGATGGCCAGGTTCATTGGCTGTTTTGTATTTATCGCTTTGTATGCGGTTTTCTCTGCTTATATCACACCTAACAATGGCCCGTTGCTTGCTTCCTTTACGGCATTGCATGTTTTATTTTTATTGCCTCCTTGGATACTTTTTGACTTACAAGAAAAGCGTTCGCTTATCGCGTACTCACTTTTTTCAATTCTCACGATCGTACTGATGCCAGTATTGAACAATTGGTTTACTTATGAGGCTACAGTAGATGTAATAGAACTGTTTAAACAAGGTTGGCTATTTTATCTTTGTTTAGGATCGGCTGTTATTTCTATGAGTGGCGCACTACTTTTTCTTGAATACTCAACCTTTAATACTGGAAAAAGGAATGATCAACTGATCAACGAAATGAGTGAAAAGGCATCTCAAATTAAGTTGAACGAAAAAAAATTGAATGACTATATCAAAGAAATAGAGGCAGCAAAAAAAGATAGCGAAAGAAGACAATGGTCTTCCCAAGGGTTGGCCATGTTTGCAGACCTCCTTCGTGCCCATCATGGCGACAGCCAGAAAATGTTTGACAATATCCTTTCGAATTTGGTCAAATACATCGGTGCAAATCAGGGAGCGTTGTTTTTAATCGAGGGCGAAAATGAAAACAGGTCTTTGCAACAAGTTGCCACCTATGCTTACGACCGCAAAAAATACATTCAAAAAACTGTTCCTGTCGGGGAGGGTGTACTAGGGCAAGCTGTCCTTGAAAAATCACCTGTGTACATGACCGCGGTTCCAACACAGTACATTCAAATAACGTCTGGCCTGGGAGATGCTCCCCCTCGCTCGTTGCTAGTTTCGCCACTCATAGTAAATGAAGAAGTATTTGGGGTGATCGAGTTAGCATCTTTTCAAAAAATTGAATCTCATGTTCAGGAATTTGTGGGGAGGATTGGCGAAAGCATCGCCTCTACGATTTCAACTGTTCGAGTAAGCGAAAAAACTAAAACCCTGTTAGAAGAATTGCAGCAGCAAACAGAAGAGATGAAATCACAAGAAGAAGAGATGCGTCAGAACATGGAGGAGTTGGTGGCTACTCAAGAAGAAATGCAACGCAAGGAGCAGGAGTACTTACAGCGTATCAAAGAACTCGAGCAAGGTCACCTCACTCAATCGTATAACTAATTTCGCCTCCTTTACCATCTTTCAGCTGCACGCCAATGGCTTGAAGGTCGTCTCGGATCTTGTCTGACAGTGCGTAATTCCGATCGGCCCGTACTTTTTTGCGCAATTCGATGAGCACATTGATTGTGCCTTCCAACAAGTCATTGTTGGTCGTTTTGTCTTCCACCAAGCCAAGTACCTCTTCCATCATGCTAATAAAGGTGGCTTTCAATTTTTCAAAAGTCAGCGCATCAACACTACCAATTGACACATTGCCAGACTTAAAATCGTTAATTCGGGATGCCATTTCAAATAGTACGGCAAGCGTTTTTGCTGTATTGAAATCATCGCTCATATTCCGAAAGCACTCGGATGCTAGTCGATTGATCTCTTCTGACAATTCGCTGTTAGGGGTCGTTACGACTGAGTAATCCATCACCTTAATGGCGGCCAATGCTGCATTTAGCTTACGATAGCCTTTTTCAGCCGCACCTAGCGCCTCGTTCGAAAAATCAAGCGTGCTGCTGTAATGCGATTGAAGCATGAAAAAGCGTACCGACATTGGGCTATATGCTTTGTCGAGTAACGGATGTTCACCCGCAAACAATTCGCGCGGCAAAAACGAGTTGCCTTTTGACTTACTCATCTTCTCACCATTTACGGTCAACATATTGGAGTGCATCCAATAACGAACTGGTGCCTTGCCATAGGCGCCAACACTTTGTGCGATCTCACATTCATGGTGTGGAAACTTCAAGTCCATACCGCCTCCGTGGATGTCAAACTCCTTCCCCAAATACTTGGTGCCCATGGCCGAACATTCCAAATGCCAGCCGGGTATACCATCCCCCCATGGTGAAGGCCACCTTTGAATGTGACTTGGTGTAACGGCTTTCCAAATTGCAAAATCAACTGAATTCTTTTTTTCTTCCTGTGCGTCCAACTCCCGCGTCCCCTCCAATAAGTCATCAATATTTCGGCCACTCAATTCCCCGTATTTGTGCCTTTTCATAAACTTGCGCACGTCAAAATATACCGAGCCATTCTTCTCGTAGGCGAAGCCATTATCTAAAATCTTCTTCACCATTTCAATTTGCTCTACGATATGCCCGGTGGCCGTGGGCTCAACACTGGGCGGCAGAATATTGAAGATGCGGCATACTTCATGAAATCCATAGGTATATTTCTGCACCACTTCCATTGGCTCCAGCCTTTCCAATTTGGCGCGCTCCTCAATCCGATCTACGCCTTCTCCCGCATCGTTAGTCAAATGACCTGCATCTGTAATGTTGCGCACATAGCGTACTTTATACCCGATGTGGGTCAGGTAACGGAACACTACATCAAAGGCGGTAAAAGTGCGCAGGTTTCCCAAGTGCACTTCGTTATAAACGGTTGGCCCACAAGAGTAAAGACCCACGAAGGGAGGGTTGATGGGCGTAAACAACTCTTTACGACCGCTGAGAGAGTTAGTGATGGATACGGGATAAAGTTCAAATAAATTCATACACAATAAATCGGGGCGAAGCTACTATAAATTGAGTACAGTCGGCAATCAAAATGATCTTGAACAGCTATCTTTGAGCGATATAAAACGCATCAACGAACATGAGTAAACCCATCATAGCCCCCTCGATTTTAGCCGCTGATTTTGCCAACCTAGAGCGAGAGGTGAAAATGATTAACGGAAGTGTAGCCAATTGGATTCATGTAGATATCATGGATGGCGTATTTGTGCCCAATCTCTCCATGGGTTTGCCAGTAGTTGAAGCGATTAAAAAACATGCCACCAAGCCACTGGACGTTCATTTGATGATCGTGAATCCGGAAAAATACGTAGAGGCCTTTTACAAGGCAGGAGCGGAGGTCATTTCCGTCCACCAGGAAGCCTGCGCACACCTACACAGAAACATACAGCAAATCAAAGCGATGGGCATAAAAGCAGGAGTGGCGCTAAATCCACATACACCTGCTGCGAGCCTTTCTGAGATTATCGCAGATGTTGATTTGGTTTGTATGATGTCGGTGAACCCAGGGTTTGGCGGTCAGAAATTTATTGAAAACACGTATTCGAAGGTGAAGGAAATCAAGCAGTTAATTCTGCAAAAGAATTCTAAGGCTGTTATCGAAATTGACGGTGGAGTGAACATGGCAAATGCACGACCACTTCTTGATGCTGGTGCTGATGTACTGGTTGCCGGCAACTTTGTTTTCACCTCAGAACATCCTTCTGATACTATTCAACGTTTAAAATCCGTGTGACCTTTGGTCTGATTTTGGCTAATTTCAAAAAATAGATTGTCAACATATGGCCTCTCAGTTTCGAATATTTCTCCTAGCAGTGCTGCTTACCTCATGTGCAAGAACTGTCACCCGGCTTGACCCCGGCCAGCAGGTAGATTTGAGTGGCCGATGGAACGATGGTGACTCTCGACAGGTTGCCGACCGCATGGTCAATGACCTGCTCAATAGCGAAAAATTCAAAGAGTACTGCAAGAGTCACTCTCGAAAACCCGCTATTATTGTTGGCACTGTTCGAAATAAAACAAGCGAGCATATTGATGCGGCCAAATACATTAAAAAGATAGAATTGGCCATCTACAATTCAGGCCTGGCCGATCTGGTTGAGTCGGCTGATTTCAGAGATAAAATTCGATTGGAACGTGCCGATCAGCAAGATTTCGCCAGTCCAAAAACAGTAGCCAAATGGGGTGAAGAAACCGGGGCCAATCTGATGCTCTTGGGCGAGATGACTTCCGAAACAGATATCTACAAAAAGCAGCGAGTCGTCAATTATACCACAACACTTTTTCTTACCGACATGGAGACAAACCAGCGAGTCTGGTATGGGCAACAAGAGATCAAGAAGAATATTCGAAATTAACGATGGACACCAATCTAAGGTCAATAGTCAATGGTCAACAGTCCTCCAGACGACTATCGACCATCGACTATCGATTGGCCGCCCTAACTTTTATTCTTGGCGGATTGCTCTCATCCTGCGCTACTTATTATCAGGCGAACCACGAATTTAATCAGTCATTCGAAACAGGCCAAATTGAACCTGCTCTCAAAACACTGCGGGGCAACACACGTCAGGCTACAGGGCGCGATCGGTTTCTACATTTTGTCAATAGGGGCTTGGTTTTATCAGTGCTTGGCAAGTACGAAGAGAGCAATGAGTTTTTTGAGCAGGCCTTTTTATTCTGGGAGGACTTCAAAATCGACTATTTCAGCGAGGGCGCATCCTATTTGTTGAATCCAACCATTACTGTTTATCGGGGGGAAGATCATGAGCATCTGATGTTGCTTTACTACAAGGCACTCAATTTTCTAAAAATGAACAAGATCGATGAAGCACTGGTGGAGTGCAGGCGATTGAATATTCGGCTTCAGCAGTTAAGTGATCGGTACAGCTCGGGCAATAGGTACAAACACGATGCGTTTATCAACAACCTGATGGGAATCATTTATGATGCCGATAAAGACTACAATAACGCTTTCATTGCTTATCGTAATTCATGGGATGCCTACAAAAATGAGTATGAACAAATGTTTCAGGTTGGAGCACCTCTTCAACTTAAGAAAGACCTTCTTCGAACAGCCTGGCTCAGCGGCTTGACCGAAGAGTTTGATCACTACAAAACCGAATTTGCCATGGGGGATTATCAATTCAAAAAAAGTGACGGTGGCGAATTGATCTTTTTTTGGCATAACGGATTAGCTCCGGTAAAAACCGAATGGTCAATTAACTTCTCGATTGATCATAGATCTAATAATTTCCTGATATTCAACAATCAAGAGCTAGGTCTTTCATTTCGTTTTCCAAAGTCGAATTATTCTCAAGATCAGCTACAAGGCCTTGCCCGCATGGAGTTCTTTAGAGTTGCCTTCCCAAGATATATCGAACGGCCTACTTTTTACGACAAAGCAGAAATAGAAGTCGAGGGAGTCAAGTATGGACTTGAGCCAGCTGAAAATATTAGTAAAATTGCATTCAAGGCGTTGGAAGAAAGAATGGGGTTTGAATTTGGAAAAGCGCTTGCAAGAGTAGCCCTAAAAAAAGCAGCAGAACATGCGCTGAAAAAGGAAAACGAAAACATGGGTGCGGTGCTTGGTCTATTCAATTCGCTTTCAGAGAAAGCGGACACACGAAATTGGCAAACTCTGCCACACTCAATTTACTATGCAAGAATTCCGTTGCCTGTCGGAGAAACCACAATTAGGCTCAATTTGGAATCCAAATCATCTCAGCCACGCGACCAGTCGTTTACCTACAGGGTAACAGATGGTCAGGTGCTTTATCACACGTTTACTTCCTTGGAAGTTGCCTATTCAATTTATCAGCACTAATCTGGGTTAATTCTTATCTTTCAGCTCCAAAATGCTTTACACTGGCTAAATTTTCAAATATCGTTCTGCTAATTGCCGCGATGGTGCTTTGGCTACCTCTTGAAAGCATTTCTCAAGATCAGGAGAAATCGCCCATTCCGCTCGATCATTTTTATGCAAAGCCACGGAAGGGTGCAGATTTCATTGGCTGGGTATTCAAGAACATCAACTTCGGTATCAGCATTGGTTACGGCAATACCTTTTTTAGCCATCAACTACCCGGATTTGGAATCTATCAGGCACCTGGTGCCGCACCTCAAATTTTCTCCAGTTCAACCGCTACCCGGTATGGAAACTGGGTAAACGATGTAACGATCGACAAAACGACACCTGTCGCAGGTGCCTTCATTGAAAATCCCGGCACCTCCAGTTTAGGTTTTAAAGGCAATGGACTCAATATTCCACTTCAGGTTTTTCTTTACTATGGAATTAAAGATCGCTATCGAATTGGTGCGGGATACTCTTATGAACTAATGAGTATTGGAAGTTTTCAACCTACTGCCTTATCCGGCAGCGTTGGTAGTTTTCAACCTACAAGTTCTTCAGGCTTTGTTCGAAAATTTTATGGGCTTTTGGGTTATTCTTTTTATCGCTGGAATGATTACCTATTTACTGGTGATTTACAGATAGGTGATTTTAAACCAGCCCCCAACTTTAATGCTGCTGTGACTGGTGGGATGTATTACAACCTAGGCGTCACGATCGAACGCGATCTATCTGAATATTTTAAGGTTTTTGCCCGGCCGTCTTTCGAGCTAAAAAGCTACGTTCTGCCAATACCTGAAAGTGGACGCGCCATTGACCATTCAATGAACGCGTTATACATTAACATTGGAGTGACGTATAGAATCCCCGAGCTTCCGCGTTGTGTGCTGAAAGACTGCCACGTTCAAGTCAACCATGCGCATGGCAATAGGGAGTATAGAAGTCGCAGGCATCCCGTCTACAAGAAGCAGAACCCTGGCTATGGCGAAAATTATCAGACTCCCCTAAGATACAAGGGAAAGAATAAACGAAAGTTGAATCCTTATTAGCTGGTTTTCAGAACCAAATTCGTGTTCTTTCCGTCCTACCTTTAATTCTAAACATCCTAAAATGAAAAATTTATTCGTTGTATTTTTCATCTCGTTATCCCTTTTTTCTTTAGATACAAAAGCTCAAGAAATGAAAGTGGTGACGATTGTTGAATCCATAGTTCCCGGTGGGCTAGGGCGCTCAAGAATAATTGAAGCCAAAGAAGTACTGGATGCTAAAACATTGACGACCACTCGCGTGGATGGAAAAAAAAGCGATCAAGATGACGTCAAACGATCTGATGCTAAAATTGAAAATTTTGAGGAGACCAAGCTGCTTAACTTCTACAGTTTAGTTGGTATTAATTTTCAAAACATCGCTTCCAATGATGCGGCCATCACTTCTAAAATCAACGACTTGTTGAAAGACGGCTGGCAGTTGCAGTTCGTGACAAGTGGTGTAGAAAGTGACGCGGGCAAGAGCGATGGAAATGGTATTTTCATCACCCGGCTTTACTTTAAAAAATAGGGTCAAAAACACGCCCATTTTCGTGCTTTTTCGTACTCGTTTTCGGGTGTTTTTAGTACATTGCACCCTTATTAAAATAGGAATTCAAACGTGGCCGAAGAAACAAGTGACCTACCTGCAAGGCAGAATATAATCCCGATTAATATTGAAGATGAAATGCGTGGCGCATACATCGATTATTCGATGTCCGTCATCGTTTCTAGAGCGCTGCCCGATGTGCGTGATGGGTTAAAACCGGTTCACAGAAGGGTTCTCTATGGCATGCTCGAATTGGGCGTCAATTACAATAAGCCCTACAAAAAGGCAGCCCGCATCGTAGGTGATGTAATGGGTAAGTATCATCCCCACGGAGATGCGTCTATTTACGACACGATGGTGCGTATGGCGCAGGAGTGGTCGATGCGTTACATGCTGGTAGACGGGCAGGGAAACTTTGGGTCTGTAGATGGAGATCCTCCGGCAGCAATGCGCTATACCGAAGCCCGTCTGCGGAGAATAGCCGAAGAACTTCTGGCAGATATCAACAAGGAGACAGTTGATTTTCAGCCCACCTATGACGATCAGAATACAGAACCAACTGTACTGCCTGCAAAGATTCCTAATCTTTTAATCAACGGATCTTCAGGAATTGCGGTTGGAATGGCCACGAATATGGCGCCCCATAATTTATCGGAGGTGGTAGATGGCATTACCGCTTACATTGATAACCGCGACATCACAATAGCTGAGTTGATGAAGCATATTACTGCTCCTGACTTTCCAACGGGTGGAATTATCTACGGCTACCAAGGAATTCAAGAGGCGTATTTAACAGGTCGTGGTAAGATTGTTATTCGTGCCAAGGCAGAAATCGTACCAAACGCCAACGGGAAAGATCAGATTGTGGCTACTGAAATTCCCTATCAGGTAAACAAGGCAAATATGATTGAGCGGACGGCCGCTTTGATCAACGAGAAAAAAATTGAAGGCATCAGTGCTATGCGCGATGAATCCGATCGCGAAGGATTCCGTGTGGTGTATGACTTGAAGAAGGACGCCATTCCAAATGTCGTTTTAAACAATCTATTTAAGTATACACAGCTACAATCCTCGTTCGGTGTAAATAACGTGGCCTTGGTAAAAGGAAGGCCGCAGACGCTCAACCTCAAAGATTTGATCGTTTCCTTTGTGGAGCACCGCCACGAAGTAGTAGTTCGCAGAACCAAGTTTGAGTTGGACGAGGCGGAGAAAAGAGCCCATATTTTGGAGGGCTATTTAATTGCCCTCGACCATCTTGATGAGGTGATTACATTGATCCGAAATTCAAAAGACCCAGAGGTAGCGAAGCTTGGTTTGATGGAGCGTTTTAGCTTATCAGAAATTCAATCCAAGGCTATTTTGGAAATGCGTTTACAGCGCCTTACCGGCCTCGAGCGTGATAAGATTCAAAATGAATATGCCGAGGTAAAAGCATTGATTGAAAGGCTTAACGAAATTTTGAATAGCGAACCTATTCGAATGAGTATCATCAAAGCAGAGCTGCAAGAAATCAAAGAACGTTATGGCGATGCGCGCAGAACCTTAGTGGTTCATAGTGAAGATGACATCACAATGGAAGACATGATCGCCAACGAAGAGATGGTAATCACTATTTCCAGTCAGGGATATGTAAAGAGAACTTCCTTATCGGAGTACAGAACGCAAGGTCGCGGGGGTATAGGATCTAAGGCGGTATCCACAAAAGATGATGATTTCACAGAACACCTTTTCGTAGCACAAGCACATAACTACTTATTGATATTTACAGCGCTCGGTCAGGTGTACTGGAAGAAAGTGTATGAAATACCAGAAGGTACCAAAACTTCTAAAGGCAGAGCTATCCAAAACCTCTTGAATATTCAGCCGGGAGATAGCGTTCGTGCCGTCCTAAATGTAAAGAGCATCGAAGACCAGGAATACATCAATAACACCTTCGTCATTCTTTGCACAGAAAAAGGAACCATCAAGAAAACCTCTTTGGAAGCATACTCTCGTCCCAGAGCGAATGGCATCACCGCGATCACCATTCATGATGGCGATCGCTTGTTGAACGCTGCCCTCACCAACGGAAAAAACCATATCATCATTGCCAAGAGCGAAGGCAAGGCGGTCCATTTCAACGAATCGGATGTACGCCCAATGGGTAGAACAGCCGCAGGTGTGCGTGGAGTAACCTTGGAATCTGATCAGGACAATGTGATTGGAATGGTTTGTATCTCGCGTGAAGACGCCAACTTGTTGGTGGTTTCTGAAAAGGGATATGGAAAGAGATCTGATATTTTTGATTACCGAATTACTCGTAGAGGAGGTAAGGGGGTTAAGACCATTAATGTAACGGAAAAAACTGGCAAGCTTGTTGCAATCAAAGAAGTCGTGGATAATGACGACCTTATGATTATCAACAAATCAGGTATAAGTATACGCATCAAAGTAGAAGAACTTCGCGTGATGGGTAGAGCAACCCAAGGCGTGCGTTTGATAAAATTAAACGAAGACGATGCGATCTCATCGGTGGAGAAAATTCAAAAAATTGAGATAGAAGGAGATGACAACGAACTCTCTATTGATGAGCCAACAACCAATTAACAATTAACCTAAACCAAAACTTGAACTATAAACTAAACAAAAAATGAAAAAAATTGCGATCGGGCTCCTATTTGTAATTCCTCTTTCTGTGCTTGCCCAGAAGGAGATTAAACCAAGTATTTCCAAGGCGGAAAAAGCCCTCAAAGCCGGTAAATTTGATGAAGCCAAAGCCATCATTGATGTGACGGTGTCCAATCAGGAATTCATGGTTGATAAGAAAGGTAATCCTTCAAAAAGTGCAGCCAAAGCATGGTACCTGAAAGGATTGATCTATGCGGGCATTGACACTACGAAGGAAGTTAAGTTCAAATCGCTGGAAGCCGAGCCTTACAAAGTAGCGGTGGAGGCTTTTGCAAAAAGTAAAGAAATTGGAAAAGGAGAGCTTACCTTTTTCAGCGATGACATGGGTTTACCTATCTTAAATAGCCAACTTGATAGCAAGTTGGCTCAGGCTTATCTCAACGTAAGTATGAAAGCGTACACAGAAGACAAAGACTACAAAAAGGCTTTTGATTATATGGAGCGTGTGGTTTATTTCTTACCCAAAGACACCATCATGCTTTTGAATGCCGGTGTCTATTTTGCCCCCTCTGCCGAGGAATACGAAAAAGCCCTTGACTACATCGATAAGTATCACGCTGCAGGAGGAACTAACCCCGATTCATATATCCAGAAATTGAGTATCTATCTCAACAAGAAAAAAGACTTGGATAAGGCACTCGCAATTACTCAGGATTTGATGAAGAGATACCCTGCCAACACCGAATATCCTAAGTACGAATTGGATATTTACATTAAGATGAATCGTTTGCCGGAAGCAAAAGCAGCAATGGAAAAGAGTGCAATGGCAAATCCGAAAGACATCGAATCACGCTACTATCTGGGCGTCATCAGCAATGAAATGAAAGACCCCATGGAAGCGAAAAAGTGGTTTAACGAAGCATTGAAGCTAAACCCTGATCACTATGAGTCTACCGCTTCACTTGCCGATATGAGTTACAAGGATGTAAGAAAGGTGAGAGAAGAGCGTAATGAAATTTCCGGTACTAAAGATGCGGATCTTAAGAAAAGAGCAGAACTATTTAAATTGATTGAAGTAAAATTGAAAGAATCAGTTCCTTATTGGGAGAAGTGTGAAGCCCTAAAGCCTAACGAAGAGACTGTGCTTTATGGTCTGCTTTCCGTGTATGGAGATCTAGCAAACTATGATGAGGTAACCTACAACCCGAAATTGGAAAAGCTGAAAAAGAAGATGAAGTCTTTAAAGCTTGAAATAGACTAAGTACAGAACAATTGTCTTAAAGAAGCGGCTGGGTTAAATACTCAGTCGCTTTTTTTTGCTAAATTAATAAGTAAAATAAATTTACTTAGGTAAGTATTCAATTTTTTAGATGTGATTAAACAATTGTAAGTAGGTATTTGCCTATAATAATCAAAAAATAATTACTAATATATTTAGTATTTACTTACATTTGGGAATCTAATCTCATGATTACCCTAAAAAAGATTGACATTTTTAATCAACTCCAATCGGAGATACTAAAGCTGCAAGGGTTTAAATCAGCCAGTCAGATGGCATTGGGTGCCGGACTGGGAGTCATTGAAAAGGCATTTCCAAACGCTACTTTTCCGCTTGGAGCTATTCATGAATTCATATCCCAAGAGTCAGAAGATGTTGCTGCAACGAGGGGCTTTCTAGCTGGGCTGTTAAGTTCTCTCATGAGGAATGATGGAACAGCCATCTGGATCAGTTCTCAGCGAACTATTTTTCCTCCTGCGCTGAAGAACTTTGGCCTATCGCCTGATCGGTTTCTATTTCTCGATTTATCCAAAGAAAGAGATGTGCTTTGGGCGATGGAAGAAGCTCTGAAATGTGCAGCGTTGACTACGGTAATAGGAGAGATGCGCGAAATTAGTTTCACCGCTTCAAGACGTCTGCAATTGGCCGTGGAGCAAAGTAAAGTGACGGGGTTCATCCTTCGCAACAATGCAGCTCGCTTAGGAACAACGGCTTGTGTATCAAGGTGGAAAGTTAGTTCACTTCCCAGCGAAGCAGTAGATGGACTGCCTGGCATCGGCTTTCCACAGTGGCGTGTCGAATTACAGCGCGTACGCAATGGCCAGCCTGGTGTGTGGAATCTGCAATGGAGAAAGAACTGCTTGGTTCACATCAGTGGCTACGACCAAGCATCAAGTATTGCTTACCCGGCCAAACAAGCAGGATGAATCCATGGACAAGCGCTTCGTGTCGATATGGTTTCGGTATTTTGCTACCGACTGGTTCAGCCTCCGGCAGCCTGAATTAAAAAGGCGGCCACTGGTGCTGCGAATGCCTTCGCACGGACGCATGATTGTCACCGCAATAAATGCAGAGGCTGAACGCAATGGCCTGAAGCGCGGTATGGTATTGGCCGATGCCCGCGCGCTCGTTCCAGCATTAGAAGTACTCGATGATGAGCCTGACAAAATCAGTCGTGTGCTCACTAAATTGGGTGAGTGGTGCATTCGCTTCACCCCTTTTGTAGCAATCGATTCTACTGATGGTCTCTTCTTTGATGCCACCGGTTGTGCACACTTGTGGGGCAGTGAGGAGAAGTACCTGAGCGACATCATCCAAAAAATAATGGTTCGTGGTTATTCCGTAAGAGCCGCTATGGCCGATACGCCCGGTGCTGCTTGGGCCATAGCGCGCTATGAAAAGAAGGGCGGAGTCATTTCGCCAGGCAAACACATCGATGCTTTATTGCCGCTGCCGCCCCAAGCATTGCGGCTAGAGCAAGAAACCGTAGAGCGATTGCATAAGCTGGGGCTTCATCAGATTAAACAATTCATTCGCTTGCCACGAACCGCTATGCGCAAGCGTTTTGGTCCGCCATTTCTACAGCAACTGGACAAGGCAATAGGACAGGAGATGGAAATGCTAGAGCCCATACAACCTGTGGAACCATATCAGGAAAGACTGCCTTGCTTAGAGCCGATCGTTACCTCGGTAGGCATTGAGATGGCGTTGAAGCAATTACTTGAGAAACTATGTCTGCGCTTACAGCAAGAACAAAAGGGATTGCGCACCGCTGTACTAAAAGGCTATCGGGTAGATGGAAAGCTGGAATATATTTCAATCGCCACTAGTCGCCCTTCGCATCATGTACCACATCTGTTCAAGTTGTTTGAAATCAAAATATCTTCTATGGAGCCGGCTCTTGGTATTGAACTGTTTGTGTTGGAAGCTACAAAAGTAGAAGATCACTTGCCTCAACAAGAAAAGATGTGGGAAGCTGCTGGTGGACTGGAAGACTTGCGCTTATCGGAGTTGGTAGATAGGTTAGCTAATAAAATTGGTGCAGACCGTATTCATCGCTACTTGCCAGCCGAGCATCACTGGCCAGAGCGCTCGTATCAATCTACAGACTCGCTTCAAAAAATGCCCGAGGCAGATTGGCGTACTGATGTAGTTCGCCCTGTGCAATTACTTTCGTCTCCGGTGCGCATCGAGGTAACAGCGCCCATTCCTGATTATCCGCCTTTGTTATTTCGACACAATGGAAAAGTGCATTCGATAGTAAAAGCAGATGGACCCGAGCGTATTGAGCAAGAGTGGTGGCTGCAACAAGGCCAGCACCGCGACTACTACCGAGTAGAAGACGAGGAAGGACATCGGTATTGGTTGTTTCGGTTAGGTCACTATCATGAGGAAACGTATACGTGGTTTTTGCATGGCTACTTCGCTTAAATAGACTTGAGATTTGAGATGTGAGTATTGAGACACTCTCACATCTCACATCTCAAGTCTCAAATCTCACATCTAAAAATGAACTACACCGAACTTCAAGTCACATCCAATTTCAGTTTTTTGCGAGGCGCTTCGCACCCGGAAGAATTGGTGAAGCACGCGGCTGCGCTCGGCTACGATGCCGTTGCGATCACCGATCGAAATACGCTGGCGGGGATTGTTCGTGCACATGTAGCGGCAAAAAAATTTGGTATTAAATTTATACCTGCCTGCCGGGTTGATCTTCAAGACGGGCCGAGTTTACTGGCATATCCTACTAACAAAAACGGCTATGCGCGCTTATCGCACTTACTCACGGTAGGGAATCTTCGTACAGAAAAAGGAAAGTGCGAATTGTACAAATTAGATGTATACCAACATGCCGAAGAAATAAAATGGATAGTAGTGTCACCCACTATACTCAACGATGATTTTCAGTTTGACAGATCGTTCATTGAAGCCGTAAAAGAATATCGCCATGCATTGGGCACATCGTTATCCATCGCAGCTACCCGCGTGTATCATGGAACAGATGCAAAGTTATTACATCGCATTCGCCAACTCAGCCTGCAGCTAAAAATACCGATGGTAGCTACTAACGATGTCCACTATCATTCTGCTGAGCGAAGAGAATTGCAAGACATAGTAACTTGTGTGCGTGAGAAGTGTACGATTCATACTGCCGGCTTTCGGCTTCACCCCAATGCCGAGCGATACCTGAAGACGATCGAAGAAATGCATCGTCTGTTCAAGCCTTACCCAGAGTCTATTGAGCAAGCACAGTTGATAGGTGAGGCCTGCACTTTTTCGTTGGATGAATTGAAGTATCAATATCCGAAGGAGATTACCAGCGATGGACGTACGCCTCAAGCTGAATTAGTGTACCTCACCTGGCAAGGAGCACATGAGCGTTTTGGCGAAACGATACCCGAAAAAGTAAAAGGCACGATTCACTACGAGCTAAACTTTATCGAGCAGATGAACTATGCCGAATATTTTCTTACGGTCTACGACATTGTGCGGTACGCTCGTCAGCAAAAAATTCTTTGTCAGGGAAGAGGCTCTGCTGCTAACTCTACCGTATGTTATTGTTTGGGTATTACTTCGGTAGATCCAGCCAAATTCGATTTGCTTTTTGAGCGATTCATTTCAGCGGCCCGCAACGAGCCTCCGGATATTGATGTGGATTTTGAGCACGAGAGGCGTGAAGAAGTGATGCAATACATTTACAATAAGTATGGCCGTGACCGCGCAGCGATTGTAGCCACGGTAACCGAGTTACACCACAAGGGCGCCATCCGCGATGTAGGCAAGGCAATGGGCTTATCGGTAGATGTTATCACCCGATTGTCAGGATTGATCTGGAGTTTTTCTGAAGATGGTTTTGATCGTGAACGAATTATCTCGCAGGGCATCAATCCCGATGAGCCAACGATTCGAAAAGTATTAGAACTCACAGCTCAGTTCATGGGATTCCCCCGTCAGTTGGGGCAGCATACGGGAGGTTTCGTAATTACGCAAGGTAGGTTATCTGATTTATGCCCGATCATAAATGCGCGCATGGAAAACCGCACCAACATAGAATGGAACAAAGATGATATTGAAGCGCTTAAGTTTTTAAAGATTGACATACTGGCGTTGGGTATGCTCACTTGCATTCGAAAAGCATTTAACTTGGCGAAGAAGCATTACAACCTGGATTTAACATTAGCCAATATTCCGCAAGACGATCCTGCCGTGTATGAGATGGTGAGCCATGCCGATACGATTGGTGTTTTTCAAATTGAAAGCCGTGCGCAACAATCCATGTTGCCGCGCTTGCGTCCAAAATGTTTTTATGATCTCGTAATTGAGGTGGCCATTGTACGGCCGGGGCCTATTCAAGGTGATATGGTGCACCCGTATTTGCGCAGGCGCAATGGCGAGGAACTGATCGAGTATCCATCACCAGAACTGAAAGAAATTTTGGGTCGCACGTTGGGTGTTCCTTTGTTTCAAGAGCAAGCCATGAAGATTGCCATTGTAGCAGCGGGATTTACACCAACAGAAGCAGATGAATTGCGAAGGAGCATGGCGACTTTTAAAGCAAAAGGAAAAGTTTCTTATTTCCGCGATAAGCTCGTGAATGGCATGGTAGCGAAAGGCTACGCGCCTGAGTATGCTCAACGGGTTTTCAAACAGTTGGAAGGTTTTGGTAGTTATGGATTTCCTGAAAGTCATGCAGTGAGTTTTGCATTACTCGTCTATGTCTCTTCTTGGCTCAAATGCTATTATCCCGATGTGTTCACAGGCGCATTGCTAAATAGTCTGCCGATGGGCTTTTATCAACCTGCGCAAGTGGTGATCGATGCGCGCAACCACGGAGTAGATGTTCGGCCTGTGGATGTAAATTTTTCTAACTGGGATTATCAGTTAGAGGAGAAGTCAGGAAAGTATTGTGCCGTACGATTGGGCTTCCGGCAGGTAAAAGGATTGCGAGAAGAAGAAATGAAACTATTGATCGATCGGAGAGGCGAGGGATTTACATCTATGCACCAATTGCGCGAGTTAGGTTTAGGCGAATCTACCCTGGAAAAACTGGCCGATGCAGATGCCTTTCGTTCGTTGCAGCACGATAGGCGAGAAGCATTGTGGGAAGTTTCCACGCAAGAGAAACCCACTGCTATTTTTGGAAGCCAAGTGGTAGAAGAAGCATCCGTGGAACTTCCTTCTATGACTGCTTCAGAACATGTGGTGTACGACTATGCATCAACAGCGTTGTCACTCAAGGCGCATCCGGTTAGTTTTGTGCGCGAACAGCTTCGACAGTTACATGCAATTTCTACTGCTGAATTGGCAAGTGCAAAAGAAGGAGCGCTTGTTAAAGTAGCGGGTCTGATACTCGTACGACAGCGACCTGGCACAGCTAAGGGGGTTTGCTTCATCACACTCGAAGACGAGACTGGTGTGGCCAACTTGGTGTTGTTCAAAAAACAATTTGATTACTATCGCAAAGAAGTTATCCAGTCGCGTCTGTTGATGGTAGAAGGTAAGTTACAGCGCGAAGGCGAAGTGATACACGTGATTGTAAAGCGCTGCTTCGATTTATCATCGCTGCTTCGCACCCTAACGGCTTCATTGAGCGAAGAACTATCCGTTGCGCCATCTCGCGCAGATGAAAAGACAGCGGTGCACGACCCGCGTAACAAAAAACCTGCGCCCGTCTTTGAGCAAACTAAGATATGGTCGGAGGGTAGGAATTTCAGGTAGGGTAAGGCAAGTCACTTTGTTAGTATGGAACAATATAGTTATGTACTTTTAAGCACTGCTTAAAACTAATAAGCACCTGATGAAAGTATATATTCATATCTTCTCTTTCCTTCTTATTTCAGCATTAGCGAATGCGCAAAAGGCAACCCAATTCAGTTGGCTGGTGGGCACATGGAAGATGAATGCTGGGAGCGGTTATGTGATCGAGCAATGGAAGCAATTGAATGATTCCACATTTAGAGGAAAAAGCCTATTCGTAAAGGCTCCTGGCGATTCTATGTTACAGAAATCCATCGAGTTGAGTTTTCGAAAAGGGGAGTGGAGCTATAATCCAACGGTAGTCGATCAAAACAATAGGCAGCCTGTAAAATTTCAAGTCATTTTTATTGGCAAAGGAGAATTCATTTGCGAAAACCCAGTCCATGATTTTCCACAACGAATTGCTTATCGAAGAATCAAAAATTCTCTTTTTGCAAGTATAGAAGGAACAAGAAATGGAAAATACTCAAAAGTAAATTTTGACTTTTTGATCGAGTAATGGAACTGTCAAATTTAGCTCGTAAATTAGCAAGTGAAGATTGCGATTTGGCATTTCTTTTTATCCTATTCAACTGATTTCGCAAACGGGAAAATAGTCTCTATCTTAGGGTATTTAAACAACAAGGCATGAAAGTACTTTTTTACACTCGCGAGTACCCACCCAATGTGTACGGGGGAGCAGGTGTGCATGTAGAATACCTGGCGCGCGAGTTGGCGCACTTGATGGAAGTGGAAGTTCGTTGCTTTGGCGATCAGCAAAGTAATGATGAGCAGCCCCGAGTTCTTGGATTCAATGCTGATTCATTTTCCCTTGACAATACTAAAAAGGAACTAGCTCCGATTTTCAAAACGCTGAATACCTGTATTCAAATGAACACCGGAGTAATGACAGCCGGTGTTGTTCACTGTCATACCTGGTATGCACAGTTTGCGGGTATCTTATCAAAACTCTGTTATGGCACACCGTTGGTGGTAACAACTCATTCTCTTGAGCCACTCCGGCCGTGGAAACGTGAGCAACTGGGTAGGGGATATGATGCCTCATCCTGGATCGAAAAGACAGCGATTGAAATGGCTGATGCTGTGATAGCCGTGTCTCAGGAAACCAAACAGGATGTGTTGAAGTATTTTGATGTCGATGAGAAAAAGGTAAGCGTTATTTACAACGGGATAGATTTGGATGAATACAATGTAACGAGCGACAGATCTGCACTTGACAAATATGGGATCGATCCATCTAAACCATTTGTACTTTTTGTAGGACGCATCACGCGGCAGAAAGGAATTATACACCTGGTAAATGCCATACAATATCTACATCCAGATACCCAAGTTGTATTGTGTGCCGGTGCCCCCGACACAGAAGAGATTGGTCGGGAAATGAAACAGCGGGTGGAGGAAGTGCAGAAAAACAGGAGTAATGTAATTTGGATTGCTGAAATGATTAGCAAGAAGGAAGTAATTCAATTGTATTCCCATGCAGCTGTTTTTTGCTGTCCGTCCATTTATGAGCCATTTGGTATTATCAACATTGAAGCGATGGCTTGCAAAACAGCGGTGGTAGCGAGTAGTGTGGGTGGCATTAAAGAAGTAGTTGTGCATGGTGAAACAGGGTTTCTGGTTCCATTAGAACAGGAAAAAATGGCTCCGTTTGAAGCTTCTCACCCAGATAAGTTCTCGAGAGATATGGCAGCAGCAATCAATCAATTGATGGCCGATGAGCAGCTCCGAATTGACATGGGCATCAACGGTAGAAAAAGAGTAGAAAAATACTTTGATTGGAAGGCGATTGCAAAACAAACGGAGAGTCTTTATAAAACAATTCTAAGCAATGATAAAAGATGATGTTTTAGCGATTATTCTTGGCGGTGGCCAAGGATCGCGTTTGTACCCTTTAACGGCAGATCGGTCTAAACCTGCAGTACCGATTGCGGGAAAATATCGATTGGTGGATATTCCTTTGTCCAATTGCATTAACTCTAGCATAAACAGAATGTTTGTGCTTACCCAATTTAACTCAGCCTCGCTAAATCGTCATATCAAAAACACGTACAATTTCAGTGTCTTTAGCAATGCGTTTATTGATTTGCTTGCGGCCGAGCAGACCATGTCCAACAAAAATTGGTTTCAGGGCACGGCAGATGCGGTGCGTCAAAGTATGCATCATTTTCTCAACCATGATTTTAAGTATGCACTCATTCTGTCTGGAGATCAGTTGTATCAAATGGATTTCAACCATTTGATCGAGCGCCACATGGAAAGTGGGGCAAGGATTACCATTGCCACGCTCCCTGTAACAGCCGGTGAAGGTACTGAGTTTGGCATCATGAAGACGGACGAAGAGAACATGATCACCCAGTTTGTGGAGAAGCCAAATGCAGAAGAAATTCTGAAATGGAATTCTGATGTGAGTGACTACATGAAATCAGAAGGCCGGTTGTACCTGGCTTCAATGGGTATTTATGTATTTGAAAGGGAGCTATTGATCGAACTCATGAATGACCCCAAAACCAATGACTTCGGAAAAGAGATTATTCCTCAATCCATTGGGAAACACAAAGTCTTGAGTTACCAGTTCGAGGGGTATTGGACTGACATCGGGAACATACGTTCTTTCTTCGATGCCAATCTTGGATTGACGGATCCTATTCCAAGTTTCAATCTATTTGATAATAAAAATCGGATTTACACACATGCAAGGCTTCTTCCCCCGTCAAAAATTTCAGGCACACTGATCACTGATTCGGTCATTGCAGACGGATGCATCATCCATGCAGGCAAAATTGAGCGATCTGTGATTGGCGTTCGCTCAAGACTCGAGATTGGAAGTACCGTTATTCGAACATATGTAATGGGGAATGACTCCTACCAAACACTCAAAGAAATAGCAGCAAAACCGGGTGATATACTAATGGGGATTGGTGCTGGTTGTCATATTGAAAATGCCATACTTGACAAAAATTGCCGAATTGGAAGCAATGTTACTATCATTGGTGGTCCTCATTTAGAAAATTGCGAAACGGACTCGTATGTGATTTCAGGTGGAATTGTAGTAGTAAAAAAAGGAGCGACTATACCTCCCGGATTTGTAATCAAATAGAAGTTTTTTAAACCAAGATTTTTCAGCAGAACTATCCAGTCAGACTTATTGGCAATTTTATATTTTGGCATTTTAGAATCATCCATCATGCCATTGCCTTGATTTCTTCAACTTGCTTGATGACCACAATCCTACGGGCTTTGCCCCAGTCGCCTTGCTGGTAGTTTATTTCCGATACCCTACCTGGCGCAACACTTCATCAACCTGCACCACCGCTGTGTGACTGAAACGAAAGCAACCAATCCAGATGCCCACCCAAAAACTCTCTATTATACCCACGGCATCTATCCTGTTGTTACTCTTGCTCTCAGGCAAACCAAGCTCGGCCAACTTCTTTCTGGTCCCAGTTTGGTCAACCAATATTTTCATTTCTTTCATCACGCCACAGGCTGTTACTAACTTATCGGTGTAGTGGTATATTCAAATATAGGACACCTTGTCACTAATTTATTCTACTGCAAAATATGGGTTTATGATTTTATGTGTGGGAAAGATAGAAAATCCTGCGGCATAGTGAATTAAAATTCTTGCCAAATTCAAGTCCGAGCAGTAAATCACGATTCTAAATGGAATTTGTCTTAAAGAAACCAAAATGTGCTATTTGATAACATGCACCCAGCTTTTGCAGGTTGTGAGATCGCCCACCTTTAGGTTAAAGTAATACACACCACCTTCTATATCGCGTGCAGTCCAATCGTTTTTGTAATCGGCAGACTCGAAAACATTTTTTCCCCAGCGATCAATCACACTTAATTGCAGGTTAAGCCCAGCCGACTTTGGATCAATTACATTTGGCCCGAGCCCCACCTTAAATGTATCATTGAAGCCAGGTGAGGACTCCGGTGTAAACACATTGGGTACAAATAACTTAAAGATCGGCAGTTGCACTTTCTCTTCGAAAATACAAAATTTGTTTTGTGCTGTAAATTTTAGTGAATACAAACTATCTTTTTTATAGGCGTATGCCACTTCGGTATCTCCGGAACTTGTTCCATCGCCAAAGTCGAAACGAAAAGTAATGCCTTCCATCGGGGGAGTTAGATTCTTTACCAACACTGTCGGGCGGTCGATACAATTCGGTTTGATGAGATGCTGCCATTCTAAATCCACCTTACTCACTACACTTACCTGTATTGTATCTTTTTTGGTGCACCCATTCACATCGGTGACTGTGATAAAATATTGGGTTGTTTTGGTGGGCTGCACCACTGGCGAAGGGCTGGTCGAACTAAAGCTGCGATCCGCGGTTGACCACGCGTAGACACTTCCGCCAGGTGCAGTCAACTGATAAGTAGTTCCCTCACAGATTTCAGCATCATCGCCCACTTTAACTTTATTTCTAAAATAGTAGATCGTTTTCACAACTGAATCGACCTTGTTACAAGTGTTGAAATTAAAAGCTTTCAACACAACTCTATAGAAACCTTCTTGTTGGAATTTATGAACAATAGAGGCAGTATCGCTTTTTGTTTTCGACACAATCGTGCCATCTCCAAAATTCCAGGTAAAGTTATCACCCTTTGAGCTGAGGTTTTTAAATCGAATGCCATCTGGATAGCAGACATTGTTGAAGCCCGGTTTCGAAAAGTTCACATCATAAGTTTGAAAAAGAGCCCGGACATTTTTGTTAACGGCAATGGCCAGAGTATCTTTTTTAGAGCAACCATTTGCGTCAACTACGGTGACATAGTAAAGAGCACCATTTTGTGGCCAGATAAGGGGCGAGGGTTCCAATGAAGAGAAGTTACCTTCGCTGTTGGTCCACCTATAGCTCACGCCACCGCTTGCCGTTAGCCGGAAACTTTTCCCTTCACACACAATGGCATCTGGCCCCACAACAATATTCGGTCTAAAGTAATTAATCACTTTTGTTATCGAATCGGTTTGGCTGCACGTGCTCAAATCCGTGATTTTAAGTTTTACCCGGTATTGCCCCGCTTGCTTATAGGCATGAATCAGTGATCTTGGATCTTCAGGCAGTTGGTTGATAATTGTGCCGTCACCAAAGTCCCAAACAATGTTTCGTCCACCCGTACTTTGGTTTTGAAATACAATCGAATCAGGGTAACAGACATTGTTAAAACCTGGCTTTGTTAACGCCAGGTTATTGGTATCGAAGTTGGCTCTTAGGGAAGACAAATCGAATTTGAATGCCGCATTGTTGCAATTTGGACTGCCGTTCAGTCGTGATTTAGCATTGGGTGTAGTTGGGAAATCTGAGGTTGAGCGGCCAGCCGTATTTCCAAACTCGCAACCCGAACAAACTGAATGATATACAATGCCAAACTTATCGAAGCGCGAGGTGCCGCCATCGACATGCGTCTTTGAAGAGCCACCACCCAGGTAAGTGGAATAGACTAACTGTGTTGCGTTGCTATTCAAGACCATAAAGTAGAAATCTGAACCTGATGTTGTTTTCTGATAGGCATCGTTGGTAACGGGCATCCCAAATGTTGTGCTTTGCCAAAAACCAGTGCTTGGGCTGGAGTTAACAAAACCGCCCCAGCCCGCCATATAAATATTATCGCAGTCGTTCACTAAAAAAGCTGTTGGGGAGATGTTAGGGATGATCAGTCCGCTACCAGACCCCGAGCCAAAGACAGTAGAGAACTGCAAGGTGGATAGGTCAGCGGAAAATTTCTGAAGAAATTGTCCGCTGTTTGGATTATGGTAAACACCAGACGTTACTGGCATTTGCCCGGCCGTTTGGCCATAACAAAATATATTCCCGTTTGAATTCAGGTCGATAAAGTAGACCTGATCGAATAATATCGTTCCGGTGAATGTGGCATTCAATATCGCGCTTCCATCGGCAGCCACCCTTGCCACCCAGCCGTCAACGATGCCTTTGAAGGTTGTTTGATAAGCACCTGTAGTTGTTGGAAAATTTGTACTGGTCGTTCCACCCGCCAATACAATATTTTTATTGGCATCAAACTTTATGGAGTACGCGGCATCAAAGCCCGAGCCGCCCAGATAGCTGGACCAAACGATGGACGATAAATCGGAATTCATTTTGACAACCACACCGTCAGTAGTGCCACCGTTGAAAGAATTGTCAAATCCGTTCACGATGGGGAAATTAGCAGATCCGGTAACTGAACTGATATACACATTCCCAATGTCATCGGTAATCACATCACCTCGCATTTCGTCTCCGTAGTTCACCACCAATGGCCCTCCTGATTGTTTTGGTAAATTCAATCCATCATTGCCCGATCCTCCAAGAAACGTAGACCCAATCAGTCTATCTCCCTGTGGTGAAAGGCGAGTAACTACTATATCCCATTGGTCGCTGGTGTTCAGCACGCGATTAAAAACAGTAGTGCCCAGATTGAAGGTTCTGTCAAACGATCCAGCCCCGGTAGGAAAATCGGACGAACCGGAGATACCTAGTACAATCAAATCGCCCGATGTTTTATCAACCACCAGGCTTGCGGGAGAATCGTTACCTGCCCCACCCAGATGTGTAGCGTATAGAAACCTGGTGCCTACCGAGTCATATTTTATGATGGCCATATCAAAGCTTCCTCTATTGCTGGTTTGAAATGCTCCGGTTGTAGCCGGAAAAAATCCGCCAAGGCTTTGATGTGTAACACCGGCCGAGTAAAGCGTTCCATGTTCACCAGGTGTTGCTGTACTTCCCCAATTGTCGGCTGTAGAACCAGAGTAAGTAGAAAAAATCAATAGTGGGTCGATGACCAGCGTGCGGCATTCATCATAGGCTGCAGGAAATGAAAATGAAACAGTATTGCTTCGTAAATCGTATTCGCTTGCAACGGTTCGTTTGTTATTCTCATCATCTTTCTGGTAAGAAAATGGTATTACTTCTGTAAGCGCACCCACATTCGTTGAGATTTTCAATGCGCCATTTATTTTTTCTACGCCATCTGCACCGCAGTATTCAATTTTGATTTGCGATGGGTCAGCTTGTGGCTGTACAATGAAGTCATATTTGAGATTGTTCCCGCTGGATGACACGCGAAAATCAATTCCGTTATACACATTCTGATAAAGAATCGATGCATAGGCTTTTACGTTGGTAGCCCATCGGCAAGAATCGCTACCCAAGAAATAATTGGTATAGCCATCCAATGGCATTTCAACGATGGCTTTTGCCGTTTGATTTGATCCTAGCAAGTTGATCTGGAAATAGTGCGCTGCGGTTGACTCGTTTGATGGCTGCAAATCAGATTCATTGACTTCCCCGTGACTCGCCAAGTGCTGCTGCTCTATTTTCTCAAGGTCAAGGAGTAAAACTAAAAAACCTTTTGCAGATACACCCACGCGCCCCCCAGGCACCTGTGCTTGGAAATCAATACTCTCATTCCATTGGCCTTTGTTCTCCATAAAACGAAGCCCGTTGGTATTCTGGCCGATGGCGCAGAATGAAATCAATAAAAGGACGAGAGTTAAGCGCATACCAACTCAAATTTACCTATTTCTAATGACGCTGGAAAGGCATCGTCAATTCGTTGAAATTTATAGAATCTACATTTCCGTTATTTCTAACTTGTATCCCTTCCCATGAACATTTGTAATTCTAAGTTCGGGATCGCGACTTAATTTCTTTCGAAGTTTCGAGACAAACATATCCAAACTGCGACCGGTGATAACACCTTCATTGAGCCAGATTTCCTGCATCAGCGTTTCGCGCGGAATGAGTTCACCAAAATTTTTATTAAGTAATTCGAGAATCTTATATTCTTTATCGGTGAGGCTGATCACTTCAGTCCCCAATAACAAACGCTGACCTTTCGCATCAACCAAAAATTTTCCGATCACAGACCCTTCCGGCAGCGAATCAGCCAATATCACCTGGCTTTGATGCTGCACCAGTGCAGGTGTTACATTTTTCCAAAAACGCCCAATCAAAAAAGTGATACCCAACAGCACGAGTATAGCGCTAAAAACCATGATGAGAAATGGATTGTCAAAGATTCCCATTTTGAAGTCGTTATCTTTTTGGCTGGGTTCCAGGCGATCGATTTTAATTGATTTATTTTCTGTACTCAACGGATCGTTATCTGCTTGTTTCCGTTCCACGTTCTCATCGTTCTTGTATAAATCGGGAAAGGTTATTTCGATGGTGTAACATCCAGGTAGCTGACCTCTTCCTTTGCAGGGCAAAACATCGGGTGAAGTATTACTGACCTGAAAGCCATACACAATACCGGCTTTCAAGCAGTCATGTACTGTAACTGTGTAGCCGGATGGGAACTGTGTTTTAGGCAGCAGGGTTTGCGACAGCACCATAAGCGAGTCGTTATTAAAAACCAGTTCTTTTTCGAAGGTAAGAAGAAATGTGCCTTCTTTCGTTTCTGTGACCGGCAACACACGAGAGGTACGATCACCCGCCTGCAGCAACAACCGATGACCCATCTCACGGATGATGAGATTGATTTCCTTTGCCCGTAGGTCGCGGTCGGTACGTTTGGTAAAAGACGAAGCAAAAAAGAGAACAGCAACCATCACAAATGCACTGCCGTAAACCGCCACAAATCGGTTATTTAAAAGGCTGAAAGAAGAATTTACACCCATTTACATTCTTTTTACAATTCATTTACCATGAAAGGCAACGCGGTTGCGTACGTTTGAATGCGCAAAGGTAAAGCAATTTTTCTTTGTTAAACTTAATGCTATGATGAACACGAAAAAAATCATTTACGCGCTGATCTTACCGCTGGTTGTGGTAAGCGGACTGTTGTTTGCTAATCGTGAAACTAAAAATGAAACCGCTAAAAAGTCAAACCCAAGGCCTCTCTCTGCTGCTGAACGGGAAGCTGTTTTGAAAAAATGGGAGGCTTCCCCTGACGGTATTATGCACAAAAAATGGGAAGCGTCTCCTGCAGGTAAAAAAGTACTTGCCAGTGCTGCTAAAATAAAGAAGTCCATTAGGGATACTACCAATATGGAGGCTGTTGTCACCTCACTTTCTCTTCTGCCCGGCTCAAGATTAGGTTTCGGAGTGATGGTAAGGATTAATGGTGACGATTATATTCTTGCGTTTGGACCTGAAAAGTCGGGCAAGAATGATTTGAATTTTAACAATGAATTTGAGCAATTACATAGCCTGAAAGTTACCGACAAAATAATGATAAGAAGCCATAGCGTATCGTACGCGCCCAAGTATGCATATCCAATAGTAACGGGCGACTATGTAGAACGAGATGGTAAAATAATTTACAAACGTGTACCTCGCCAAGGCGGTTGCTAAGTAAATTATGAGACACATTTACCAAATTTCATGGATTGACAAATTAGTGCTTCGATATTAGCTTCTTCATAAACCGGCAAACTTTTAAAAACCAAATCTACTATGCGTTACTTACATCTGACTTTCTTGTTTATTGTGTTGAGTTTCTTTTCAGCTAATCCGGATCTGGAAAGTTCAACGACTACCACAACCACCTTAAATTCCGACACTGCCAATTCAACCTCAAGCAATGATGGTGAACCACGCATATCCAACGTGATCTTGCAATCAAAAGATGGAGGACGGACCTGGCAAGACATAAGTCTCGATTTGCCTGAAAATGGAGAGCCTCAAGATTTTTTTGCGGGAGAGTCGGACGTGTACTTACGCTTAAAAAATTCGATGTATCACAGTAAAAGTAATTCGGCAACACCCGTTTGGGAGAAAGCGAATGTTCCTGATCCTGGAAAGGCTTCAATTGTTTTCAATCGTTCAGGAGTCATGGCCTACAATTATGAAGGAGAAGTTTATAAAAAGGTGCCCGCTACTGGAACTTGGCTGCCGATCTACCAGGATTTTAAAAAACGTTCGATGAGGACAATTTTTGAAACATCCAATGGTACGTTATTCTTAGGTTTCGATAGCGGTCTTTATAAATCTGCTGACAAGGGAAAAAGTTGGAAACAAGTCCAGAATGAAGGTTGGTTGGGGAGTCTGGTAGAATCTGAAGGGGTTCTGATGGGAACGGGTCAAAAAGGAATTATGCGTTCTACCGATAATGGGGAACACTGGGAATGGGTAATCAGCGAGGGTGGCGTGGGTATAGCGGTAGAGCGTATTGATGGTGGGTTCGCGGCCATATCTTACAACACTATAACAAAATCCAGAAGAATACGCATTTCGTTGGATAGTGGAAAAACATGGAAAGCCATTGATGAAAGCATTCAGCCTTTGCTGTACATTCCATCTTTCAACGGATTTTCAGATGCTGCGTCTATTTCATCTATCAAACAAATGGGCAACTATTTTATTTGTGGCCATCCGATTGGTATACTCGTGTCGCCCGATAGGGGTAAAACTTGGAATGTTGCTCATAAGGGTGTCGATCAAAAAGTGTTTAAGGTCTTTGCTTCTGGTCAGACGTTATATGCTGTGCAAATGAATGTGGGTTGCTAAAATCTGGAAATTTAGGCATCCGGGCCTCAGTCAAAAGTTTTTTGCCTGGGCGGGTGATGCTAAATGTTGATTCCATGTCTCAGCTTCTAAGTGAGTTCACATGCTGATACAACGCAAACAACTTCCAGAACCGCTGCGTAAACTTGAAATCGAATCGCTCTCGCTTGAAATCATTCAGTACAAGGTCGATATTCTCATCTTTCACTTCATACTGACCAATCATGATCTCCTGTTCAGCGGTAAATAAACCGGTTTTATGTTGGCAGAGATGAATATTCTGTTGGGTTACTTCTTCAAATATCAACACATCGTTCATTTGATACTGCGGCTGTAATTCGTGGTGAGGAATATTCGGATTAAAGCTCAAGGCGAGCATCGCATTATTGCTGACTTCAGGCAAGATGAGCTTGGGGAAACTATCGAGATCAGTAAACGATGATTCTCCGTAATGGCATCTCAGATAAATTGCATCGTTAATGAAGGAAACTTGCTTGAGTTGCCGGTTAATGCTGTGTTTTTCATCCTCAATTAACTTATCACCTTTATATTTCAATATCTCATGGATGGAAATATTTTGCGTAATAAACTGGTTCAGCGGAATGTTGAAATAATTAGCAATTTGTATGACCGTATCAATTTTTGGATCGGCTCTGTTTTCCTCGTAGGAAGAGATATTCCCCCGTGTCAATTCAAACAATTCAGCAAATGCCTGCTGGCTAAGCCCTTTGGTCGTTCTGACCTTTTTAATATTGGCGCCAATTTTTGTCATGGGTCAAATATAGTGTAATTATTATTTGCAACAATGCTAAATATTTTTGCAGCCTAAATAATATTTACTACGTTTGTTACGACAGCGACACCAGCTAACCCGAATGAATAACATTGAAACTATTGAAGATTTTGCGCTCCGTCTGAATTGCAAAATTTTATACAAGAATGAGCAAAGTGGCATTTTGAAGATCGATAACCAGGCCGATGGTATTCACAATTTGATCCTGGGTGTAGCACCACCCATCTTAATTATGGAGCAGTTGCTTTTCACCTTCCGGGAAGACAATCTCGACATGTTTAAAAAAATGCTGCAAAAGAACAGAGACACTATCCATGGAGCCTTTGTCGTCAGTGAAGAAGGCAACCGAGTATTGTTCCGGTACACCATGCAGCTTCAAAACCTGGATTTTAATGAATTTGAGAGCGCCTTGAACTCTCTAGGATTATTGCTTAGCGAGTTTTCAGAACAGATTATTGATTTCTCGAAATTATAATACACACAAAACGATTTTTCTCAACCGTAAACATTATCCATCATGAATATTTTCACTAGAATTTTTAGAATCGGGCAGGCTGAGATCCATGCCGCGGTCGATAAAATGGAAGATCCGGTTAAAATGACCGAGCAAGGCCTTCGCGAACTTCGTATTGATCTTACCAATGCAACGGAGTCCTACGCGAAAGTGAAAGCACTTGCTATCCGCACAGAGAATGAGCAGATTCAATGTGAAGATCAGTCGAGAGGCTATGCTGAAAAAGCGATTTTGATTATGCAAAAAGCGCAGACGGGCCAGGTGGACCTGGTCAAAGCGGAAGCGCTTGCGCGCGAGGCGTTGTCGCTCCGCAGAAAGTATTATGCGGAATCCGAGCAGCTCGGGCAGCAAGTAATCGCGTTGCAGCAATCTTCCCTGGAGATGCAGCGGAACACCGAGATACTAAAGGACAACCTTGAGAAATGGGAAAAAGAATTGCGTACGTTGAGAGCCAGGGTGAAAGTAAGCAGCGCCACGGTTTATGTCAACAAGCAAATGGCGCAACTCGACAACAACGGCACGATTGCCATGCTTCAACGCATGAAAACTAAAGTGGAAGATCAGGAGACGTTGGCAAAAGCCTATGGCGAGATCGCCCGTGATAAACACAGCTTAAAGGACGAATTGGACAGCCTGTTAAAAGATAATTCATTTTCGATTGAAAAAGATCTTCAGGCTATCAAAGAAAAATTAGGTATCTAGCAAAACCATTATTTTCGACCAGCCTATGGCAAGTTTTGCAGACTTACTTTTTAATCCGTTGAGCAATGCGATCATGACCATTCTCACCGGCATTACCGCTCTGTATTGGATCACCACTTTTTTTGTAGGAGACTTGTTTGGTGATGCTGGCATCGAAAGCGACTTTGAAGTAAACGGAGCGGATGTTGATACCGATCTGGAAAGTGACGTCAACGACAGCGGGGAAGCTAAAACATTTTTTCAGAAAGCGTTGGAATTTGTGAACATAGGAAAAGTGCCATTTATGGTGGTGTATTCTGTTTTCAAGCTCGTGGCCTGGACGATAACGCTGACTTCATCGGTTTTAATGGGATTAACTGCGTGGGGCTGGAAATCCGTTATCACCTTAATCCCGGTATTTTTAATTGCTTATGTGATTACACGGTATGCTACACGACCATTAATCAAGGTATATAGTGCCATGGGCTACAACGGGGAAGAGCCGCACGAACTCTTGGGACGCATAGCCCGGATGAGGAGTACAATTTCCGGGAATATGATTGGTGCTGCCGAGTTAAAAATACAAAGTGACATTATTCGCATTAACGTGCAAAGCAAAACGGGTGAACCTCTTGCCTATGATTCTGAGGTGATGATTAAAGGAGAATCGACCGATAAGAAATTTTACCTGGTGATGCCGGAGATCAATCTTTCAAATGTTGTTTAATACTTAACATACACTTTAATCTAACTTTATTATCTTCAACCTTAAAACTTCCTAATACTATGGGCTTACTTGGTGGCATCGGCTTGACGCTGATCGGTGGAATTGTGTTCTTTCTTTTTATTGTCCTGTTTGCCTTCGCGACCTTTTACAAAAAAATTCCGCACGGCAAGGCCATTGTGCGTACGGGTGTTGGCGGTGGTAAAGTCGCCTTTAACGCGGGAATGTATGTGATTCCCATTCTCCACAGAATGGAGATCATGGATATTTCGGTGAAAAAACTACAGATCGACCGTCTCGAAAATGATGGTCTTATTTGTAAGGACAATATTCGTGCGGACATCAAGGTGGCATTCTTTGTTCGGGTGAATAAGAGTGTTGACGATGTGTTGAACGTAGCCCAGATCATCGGCACGGAGCGTGCCAGTGATGTAGACACATTGCGGAATCTTTTCGAAGCAAAATTCTCGGAAGCTTTAAAAACAGTGGGTAAGAAATTTGATTTTATCGAACTCTATGAAGCCAGACGTGAGTTCAGAACTGAAATTCTGAATATCATAGGCACTGACCTGAACGGCTATATCCTTGACGACTGCGCTATTGATTATTTGGAGCAGACCGAAATGAAGTTTTTAAGCGCAGGAAATATCCTCGACTCGCAGGGTATAAAAAAGATCACAGAGCTTACGGCAGAACAAAATGTAAAAGCTAATCTCATCAGGCGGGAGGAAGAAAAAATCATTAAGAAGCAAAACGTGGAAGCCCGTGAAGCCATTCTCGAGTTAGAACGGCAGATGACCGAGAAAGAAGAGAAGCAACTCAGAGAGATTGAAAATATACGTTCCCGCGAACGCGCTGAAATACAAAAGGTAAGAGAAGAAGAAAGATTAAGGGGCGAAACAGTACGCATCAAAACAGATGAATCTCTTGCTATACAGGAAGAAAATAAACAACGTCAGGTCATTATTGCTGAGAAGAATAAACAACGCACAAATGCAGTAGAGACAGAACGTGTGGAAAAGGACCGCATGTTGGAAGCTACCGAGCGTGAGAAGATCGTAACCATGGCGCAAATTGAAAAGGAAAAAACATTAGAAGTAGAGCGTAAGAATATTCAAGACGTTATCCGCGATCGTGTTCGTCTTGAAAAGGGCGTGGTGGAAGAGCAGCAGGGAATAAAAGACCTGGAAGCTTTTCGTGAAGTAGAACGAAATAAGACGGTAAGCCTTACATTGGCGAGCCAGCAGGCTGAAGAAAAACTGATTCATACGGTAAAGGCTGCAGAGGGAGATAGGAGAGCGGCTGAAGAGAAAGCAAAGCAAGTGATTATTGATGCAGATGCTAGTAAGGAAGCAGCGGTAAAACAAGGGGAGGCACGTAAAACACTTGCTGAAGCAAAGGCGCGTGAAGATGCATCGCTGGGTCTTTCGGAGGCAGAAGTTATGATGGCCAAAGCTGATGCAGCGGAGCGGCAAGGTATTGTGGATGCGGGAGTAATTGAGAGAATGGGTGAAGCGAGACGCAAAGAAGGTTTATCGCAAGCTGAAGTAACAAAAGAAAAAGCATTTGCAGAAGCTGCCGGCATTCAACAAAAGGCGGAAGCAATGAAAAAGCTGGATACGGTTGGAAAAGAGCACGAGGAATTCAAGTTGTTGCTCGCCAAGGAAAAGGAAATCGAGCTTGCTCACATTAATGTTCAGAAGCACATCGCAGAAGCGCAGGCAGAGATATTGGGAGAGGCGCTGAAATCTGCAAACATCGATATCGTGGGTGGTGAAACCATGTTCTTCCAGAACATCGTGAACCAGGTTTCGAATGCAAAAGGCTTCGATCGCCTGATCAACGAAAGTGAGAACGCAACGCAGCTCAAAACGGCACTGCTGGGCGATGGCGAAAAAGGAGGGGACCTGCTGGATCGCATCCGCGGCTTCGCTGACAAATATAATATCACAACAAACGATATTAAGAATCTAACCATTTCGAGCCTGATCCTGAAGATGCAACAGAAGAGCACAGATGATGATCGTCCGTTGCTAACGAACCTTGCAAACCTTGCTTCTAGTTTCGGCTTAGGTAATAAAAAACTGTAGTACATAGCGGCCAACGTGTCCAGGCTAACCGGGAAAACATTAGGAGGAATAGCGAACATTATTCGCGATTCCTCGTGGATCGCAATGGTAGTAAGTCAAATGAATGCATGAAAATTCATCAGCGTTTATCTTTTTCGAATGGCAGGTACTGAAAACACAACAACAACACTGGACTCCGGAACCTATGAGATCATCCGGAAACGCCTAGAAGAACAACGGTTGAATTTGTCAGAAAGACTGGCGAAGCTGAATAGCGCCCGAAAGGAGATATTCAATTCAACCGGTTTTCAACTGGCCGGCAATCAGCGTATCACCACGATCAACAGCGGGGTCGCGCGCGGTATTCTTGCGCTTAATGATCTTACCCTGTTCGGCTATAACGTTCATTTTGGCTTGCGTGAAAACATCAAGCTCAGTGATGTTTTTAGTATTTATAAATTTACTAGCGACCACTTTAACCCGGAGCCGCTCACACTGATTGAAGACGAAAATTTTGCAACGGACTTCAGCAATCTTTATAAATACTACAGGGATTCCATCTTTGCCAAGTTTGTCAGGACAGAGAATTATCTGTACATGATCTTTCAAACTGGTAAAAGCCTGGACGACCGAAAAGCTTTTAAATGGTTGATTCGAGATCAGCATCTGGTATACGTTGATGACAGAAGCATTCACGAAGTAAAAAAGGCGCCACAACACGAATTCGATTGGATCAGAACGGGCCTGAATGATCGCAGACTTGGCTTACATCCTCATGTTTCGGTGATGGACAAAGTATTCATCGAGGCGGTGCATGGCGACATTACGTTTAAGATTGAAAACAATACCGACATCGGAAAGGGTATCTACTCAGAGCCTGTATTAAATAAAGACCAGCAGCTCGATGATGCCGAATATCATTATGCCGATCTCGGAAATCTGATACCGGTCAAGATAAAACCGTATGGTGAAGAGTTTCGTGCCTATATTTTCAATGTCCGCACCAAGCAGGTTCTTCCGGTTAATAGTTTACTGGATGCCGGTGTTCTCTTGCCCGACAATCAGGGACTCGTTTTTCCGAACGGCTACTATCTGCAAAGCGGAGAATACAAACTATTCGAACTGAATATTGCAGAACTGGAATTCAACAACAGCATTGCTTCTCCGAATGGTGAAGACTTTTTGTATGTGTTCTATCAGAAGCTGACGAATACCTATGTGCTGATGTCCTACAATATGATCGCTCAGCAGGTAGAAACACCGATTATTTGTAATGGTTTTACCATATTCCGTGACGGAGTACTTGTCTATTTCAAATCGGAAAGTGAAGCGATACGACATCACCAGGTACAGATCTGGCAAACGCCATACACCGCTGCACTCAAAGAAAATACAACGATGAGTAACAATGTGCTGTATAAGATTGGCAACAAGGACATCGTAAGTGCGATGAGCGAAAGCCAGGAAGTCATACAGCTATTACAGAAAGAAGACAGCTACGAGGATCTTTACGAAGATATTCATAAGCGTGCCAATGATATTGTCGATTCTTATTTCTGGTTAAAGAATGAAGGGACTTTCGATTTAGCCACACCGTTAACGCAAATCAAAAATATTGCAAACACGGCCATCGATGAGTTTGCAAAAGTGCAGTCCCAACGGCAGCATGCAAAGGACAATCTGTTAGCTGTGAAAAAGCGTGTGGATCAGTTGGTGATCGATGTAAAAGGTGCAACCATCACCTCACTCGATCAACTTGTGTTTCTGCTCGCCTCGACAAGAAGTATGCAGGGCGCTGCTATTGATCTACAAAACGTACGCTATATTGATACAAAAGCTGTCAATGCATTAAAGGAGACGCTTGCACACTACAACAGTTCACTTTCGCAGGACACGGTTCAGTTTTTACTAAAAGACGAAGCGCTCGCTCCCTATGAAACAAAGGTATCGGATCTCAAAAAATCTGCGACCAGTGTTACCAAGGTGATTGATTCACTACCCGTGGAGCAAAGCATAAAGGAAATTTCCACCGGACTGGAAATGCTTATCGATATTCTGAACAGCCTGAAGATTGAAGACACTACGCAAACCACACGCATTGTCGGGAAGATCTCGCTGATTTTTGCGTCATTGAATGAAGTTAAAGCCGAACTGGTACGCATTACCACGGCCCTGAAATCTCAGGAGTCGACCGGTCAGTTTTACGCGCAACTTACGCTACTCGATCAGAGTATTGTGAACTTCCTTGATCTATCCACATCACCTGAAAAGTGTGAGGAGTATTTCACCAAAGTGAGCATTCAGGTGGAAGAACTCGAAAGCAAATTTGCCGACTTTGACGACTTCATTATAAAGATAGCCGACAAGCGTGATGAGGTTATCAAAGCATTCAACGGTAAAAAGGAAATGCTGGTCGCGCAACTTAACAAGCGCACCACAGCGTTGGAGCAGATTGGTCTGCGGGTATTGAAGAACATTGAAAACAAGGCCCAGTCGTTTACCACTAAAGAAAACATCTACGCCTTTTTCTCTACCGACCTGATGGTAGACAAAGTGCGCAATCTCAAGGATGAATTGAAAGATCTTGGCGATGTAGCAAAAGCAGAAAACCTGGAGAACCTCCTGAAAGTTGCACAGGAAACTGCGTTGCGAAATCTGAAAGACAAGACTGATCTTTTCGTTGACGGCCAGAATATAATATCGCTGGGAACGTACAAGTTTGCGGTCAACAAGCAGGTGCTAGATCTGACCATCATTCGCAAAAATGAAAACTTATTTTATCACCTCATTGGAACCAGCTTCTATAAGCAGGTGTCGGATGAATCACTGTATCAGCACAGGGCGATCTGGGAGCAAGAACTGGTTTCAGAGAACACAGAAATCTATCGTTCCGAATACCTCGCGTATCAAACGTATCAGGAAAGTCTTCAGCATAACGAAATGTGGAGTTATGAGACTTTCCTGAACGATCGAACGGAGCGCGACTACGGAGCCGCTTATCTGAAGGGCGTACACGATAAAGATGCAGGAGCAATCTACCAGGGACTGAAGAAACTTCAGGCCGAACTGGGCATCCTTCAATTTTCCCCGGCCATTCGTGTTTCGGCACAGCTGTTCTGGTTTGGATTAGATGAAACTTCACGCAACAAGTTGCAACAGTTGATTACTGCGGCCTATTCAATACAGCAAAGTTTCCCTCAAAGCACGCGTGCAAATTTTGTGGGAGAAGAATTGTCTTCGCAATTCCTTCAGACGAAGATTAGTTACGAATCCGTTAATGCAAGTGATGTTGCGCTGTATCTATACTTGGAACTTTCTTCGTCCAAAAATTTTACCTACAGCCAACAGGCGCTTCATCTCAAAAAAGCATTCGATGAATATTTGCTTGCACAGCGAAGGGCAACCTTGTTCCAGCAAGAGATCAGTAATACGGGATTTGATACGGCAGAGCGATTCTATATCATCCAAAGCTGGTTGCACGCGTTTCTTCAAACGAAATCTGGTGCCGCAGAAAAGGACTATGTTGACGAAACGGCATGTATGCTCCTTTTTAGAGACCATTCTTACAAAGAGAAAGCAGCCGCAGATACGATTGAGCTTGCCGGATTAAAAGGCACGCATGCCGTGATACAGGGTGAAGGGAAGTACACATTGAACTTTCATCACTTTATGAAGAAAATGCAGCGCTATTTCGAAACGATCGTTCCTGCATTTACTTCTTTCAATCAACTCAAGGGGAAATTGGTACACGATTATCGACTGCAATTAAAGATCAATGAGCTCGAACCAAAAGTATTGAGTTCGTTTGTTCGAAATCGCCTGATTAATGAAGTATACTTTCCCTTGATCGGTGGCAACCTTGCAAAACAGATTGGTGCAGCAGGGGATGACAAGCGCACTGCGCGTATGGGGATGTTGCTTCTGGTATCACCTCCTGGTTACGGTAAAACAACATTGATGGAATACCTAGCGAAGACCATGGGGCTTCACTTTGTAAAAATAAATGGTCCTACGGTAGGGCACAGCATCACATCTATTGATCCGCAGGAAGCCACAACCTCGGGAGCGCGAGAAGAACTAAAAAAAATAAACCTATCCTTTGAAATGGCCGATAACGTGATGTTGTATATCGATGACATCCAGCATTGCAGTGCAGAGTTTCTACAGAAGTTCATTTCTCTGGCCGATGGTCAGCGAAAAATGGATGGTATTTTTGAGGGCGAAAGCAAAACCTATGACCTGCGCGGAAAACGTTTCTGTGTGGTGATGGCCGGTAACCCCTATACGGAAAGCGGGGAGCAATTTAAAATTCCGGACATGCTAGCAAATCGCGCAGACGTCTATAATCTGGGAGATGTAATCGGTAATTCTGATCAACTATTCAAACTGAGCCTGATAGAAAATTGTGTTGCTGAAAATCGCTATTTACAACGCATCACGAATCGCAGTTTTGACGATCTGTATAAACTCATTAGCTACGTTGAGCTTACTACTGATCTGCTGCCAGAACTTGAAGGAAATTACAATCAGCAGGAAACCGATGATGCTATCGCAGTACTCCGGAGCATCATCCGAATTCGTAATGTAGTGATGCTTGTGAATCAGCAATACATTGCAAGTGCCGCCATGAAGGATGCCTATCGTACTGAACCTTCCTTCAAGCTTCAGGGATCATACCGGAATATGAGTAAAATGGCAGGAAAAATTGTGCCGCTCATGAATCCCGAAGAAGTGAATACGTTAATCCTTTCGCATTACGAAGGCGAATCTCAAACGCTGACATCCGATGCGGAAGCTAATCTGCTTCGACTGAAAGAAATTGCTGGTTTCGTTACGGAACAAGAGGATAGACGATGGAAACAAATAAAAGAGATTTTTGTGAAGAATAATAAATACGGAGGACTGAGTGAAGGCGATTCGTCAGGTAAGATGTTGATACAATTGAACTCGTTTAACGATCATCTCGAGGCAATTGCAAAAGCAATTAAGGGAGAACGATGAAGGCTTTAGGTTACTGCGTTACCAGTTGCCTGTTCATGCTTGACTTAAATTGAGACATTTATTTATAAATAGCTGAATTTAAAATGGTTACTATTTTAAATTGCAATCTTATCAATTCTAGCAAACACAAAGACTAGTCGCCACTGGATCATGGATAGTTTTTCTGGGATCCGTTCTATCAATTAATACATATAATAAAAGTTATAGAATGGCATTGCGTGGCGCTTGCCCCGATCGTTTCGAATCGGGGTTAAGTAGCTTTGGCGGAGCCTGTCCCGCGCCTCGCGGGAGGCTTACCGAAATCTTAATAGAAAGTTTTTTTGCGTGGGCTTTTAGTAAATCAATCTTCATTATTAACAACGGACTGGGGCAGCGACACTTATTGGCAAGCTTTGGAGGTGGGAGGGAAGTGCGGTTTGACAATGTGTGGTGATGCAGGGTTGCTAAAGCAATAGGGATAATAGGCCCGATGTATAATCGGGATAAACTCCAAGCACGAAGTGTGTTGGCAGGAGCGAGGCCGTTTTCCGATACATATCGGGACGAATAGCCCGGGCCGTAGGCATTGCCATTTCAGACATAGAAAATTTCGTTTAAAAAGTAACCAAATTGGTTACTTTTTCGTTTATTTGTGCATGAACATTTACAATCGTAGCTCGCTCACTGCGTTTTATAAGGAGCATCCCGATTGCAAAGCCACACTGGAAAAGTGGTATCATGATGTGGAATCAAAAAGCTGGAAAAGACCTGGAGACATTACTCGGGATTTTAATACAGCACGAACTATAAAAAATAGCCGTGCAATTTTTGAGATCAACCATAATGACTACCGACTAATCGCTGAAATAAACTACCAGAAGGGTTGGGTGTTCATAAAATTTATTGGAACCCATGCTGAGTATGATAAAGTGGATGCAGAGTCGGTGAATTTGTTTAAAAACCAAAAGAGAAAATGATGAAATTCAAAATACTTAAAACAAAAAAGGATTACCTGATTGCCCTGGAGCGCTTTGAGGAAATATTTCAGGCAAAGCCAGGATCACCTGAAAGCGATGAAGCCGATATCCTTTCTCTCTTGATAAAGGAATACGAGGAAAAACATTATGTCATAAAAGCACACAATCCGCTGGAAGCCATTAAGTACAGAATGGAGCAACAGGGTTTAACCAATAGTGACCTTGCTGGGATACTTGGCTTTAAAAGTAGAGTAACTGATATTTTTAATAAACACCGGAAGTTAAACCTTACCATGGTGCGCAAGCTTCACACTCAATTGAATATTCCACTTGAAACATTAGTGAAAGAGTATTAGGTATTCTACATCGGCATCTGGTGTCGTAAATTAGCAATATTTGACAAATATCACTCGTTGTGAAGCGATTTAATATAACGGCTTATTATGTAACGAGTAGATTACTAAAAAGAACTGTGTTACATAATGTTTATGCGTTATGCTAACAATGTATTTGCGTCAAGCGGGGTTGACGCTTCTACCTCCCACCACAAAAAACACATAGGATAAGCTCCTACCAGCTCTTCCAAGAATGGTTTTATTAGGCTATTTTTATCGGAATGTGGGCTATAGTGGCCTGGTAGAAGTACCGTTAAAAATGAACCAAAACCCCGAGCAAATAGCCCGCGATCACATCGATCGGCTCCTCATCGAGAGTGGCTGGCTCGTACAGCCTAAAAGCAAACTTAACCTTGCGGCAGGCCCGGGTGTAGCGGTTACCGAATACCGCGCTGACACCGGTCCGGTTGATTATCTTCTCTTTGTTGATAAAAAGCCGATTGGGGTTATTGAAGCCAAGAAAGCGGAAGAAGGCGTTCGCCTCACGCAAGTAGAGGATCAATCCTTGCGCTATGCCGAAGGCAAACTGAAGTACTTTGATAATGACTCGCTGCATTTTGCCTACGAAAGCACAGGCGAGGTAACGCGCTTCACCGATTACCGCGACCCCAAACCAAGATCAAGACCAGTATTCACATTCCATAGGCCAGAGACTTTTCAAGCCTTGCTCAAAGAAGTAAAAACGTTACGCACCCGCCTGCACGACATTCCAGCTTTACCAACGGATGGCTTGCGCGATTGCCAGATCACTGCGGTAAACAATCTTGAAACCTCGCTAAAGGAAAACCGTCCCAAGGCATTGATACAAATGGCAACCGGTTCCGGCAAAACCTTTACAGCCATCACCGCCATCTATCGCTTGCTGAAATTCGCGAAAGCTAAACGCATTTTGTTTTTGGTTGATACCAAGAACCTGGGCGAGCAGGCCGAAGGTGAATTCAAAAAGTATTTGCCCCAGGATGACAACCGTCTCTTTCCTGAATTGTATGGTGTTACCCGCTTGAGCAGTTCATTCATTCCTACCGATAGCCAGGTGTACATCAGCACCATTCAACGGTTGTATTCTATTTTGAAAGAAACAGAACTGGACGAGCGCGATGAGCAGGAAAACCCGGAA